>Ga0116231_10011019_pt1 | contig 14160 bp, 18 predicted proteins | sample S1TSphgellanicum_2_FD_89695 | JGI IMG/M metagenome (GOLD analysis project Ga0116231, IMG submission 89695) | Host-associated microbial communities from peat moss isolated from Minnesota, USA - S1T2_Fd - Sphagnum magellanicum MG | ecosystem: Host-associated > Plants > Peat moss > Unclassified... | reverse complement strand
CTCAATTGCATAAAATGCACAAACAAAGGGGATGAGTTGAATGATGTCCCTACCTATTATACAAAGTTTTTGAAATATGGCCCCTCTTGACATCGAATTAAAAACATTCGTCATGTTTAGCTAGAAGTAGCTTATTAAATAAATGATTGATGACCACATGTTAAGCCCACTTTAGACTAGGAATTAAGGCCAAAAAAACCTTGGGGCCAATAATGGGAAATTTGATTGCTTTTTGGTTTGTTGTTTGGCCCTAAGTCATTAATAAAACATTACTTGTTTAAGGCCAATGTGGAGACTGTAGAAAGCCAACACAGCTCTCTGTGAACTGAGATTTAAATCCAGTTGCACATTTTCCAATCTCAAGGTAACAATTGGCAGGCATGCAACTTGAGACAGATCTTCCATCATGATCCCTGCAATGACCACCAACTCCATCCTCTACCACAATTGGCATTTTGACACACATGCCAAACTCCTCAAATCATTTGCTTCTGCATTTGAAAGCTGCTAATTTCAGCAACCCAAAGATGGTAATTTCAGCATACCCTTGGGCATACCTGAAGCCAAAGTTTATCAAGTTTTGAGGGCCTTACACATTGCCACTGATTCTGGTAACAATAGCAACTAGCCTCCAGGAGGCATGGCTGGATGCATGAAGTTGTGCTCTGCTGAAAACTTCTCTCTACTTCATGTGAATATCCCAGCTACCAAGCCACCTTCAAGAGATCATAACATGAGAATGAATAGAGACTACATAACCTCCTTTCCCATATAATGGGCATTCCTTCTACCTAGTAGGTGAATTTGCTAGTGTGCATTAGTTTTCATAATGGAATGCCACATTATGAAACCAGCATGCACAATATGTCCTTCAGGTTGACAAGCTGTATTCTTAAATTATATGGTCAACTCAAGCAACTTTTTTTCCTCTCAAAGAAGCAAACAAATTCACCAATCGGGTGCTCGTGTGAAAGATGTTGACTTTGACTTCCACAACTTGCGGGCTCGCAGGCTAACCCATCCTTTCATAGAGCGCACTACTTCTGATCCATCATCCCCAGAGCCATACTTAGCATCCAAATCCTTTTCTTTCTCCATTTCCTCAGAATGCTTCCGTCTAGCAACGTCTCCCTCCATCCGAGAAATTGCTTGGGTAACCACTCCAGCAACCTGCAGCCCACACCCCAAGTTAAATATTCAAAATAGTGCATCACATACCTAAACCAGGCCAATAAGTTCTGCTATGTCATAAGCCAAGTTGTAGAAAACTTTGGGATGTTGGCCAGATGTTGCAATTGTTGGGCATAATTTACACAAGAACAACTTGAACAAAATTATTATCTTGTAAGACCACTACAAGAAGCCATAATGTGTGTGGTCAGGGCAACTCCTAATGTCCAATCTATCTTGCTACATTGGGCAGATTGAGAAAGCAACTTTACCACTGACCACAAATATGCTCAAGGATGAGACACAATAAACTCTGCAAAAAAATACTCTGATGAAGAGAAACAGCAGGAAACAAGTGACCAACCTTGAAAGTCTTGAGAAGATCTATCTTAGAGTGGTCTAGAACCCGATGTCCATCCCGGTTAATGTGAATGAAATCCATGTAGTCTCCATCCCATACGACATCCCCATCAGCCACAAAGTAATCCTGGAAAAGCAATGATCTGGTGAGTCAGTCAGAGAGCATCATCAGACAATAATAATTTCAATCCTCGCAATGTTATTCGTAAGTGGACAAACCTTTACAGATTTATCTTAGAGTGGTCTAGAACCCAATGTCCATCTCAACTAATGTGAATAAAATCCATACAGTCTCTCTGTCCTGTACAACATCTCCATCAGACAAAGTAATCCTTGAAAAGCAATGATCTACAGACACACTCAGAGCGTCATCAGACAACAGTCGTCTCAATCCTTCCAATGTCAGTCATAGGTGGAAAACCTTGTCAACTTCTTGGCCTACAGGAGTATTCCACTTTAACATGAGAAGGTCGGACACCACAGATTCACCAATGAGGCAAAGTACAATACAAAACAAATGCCTGGATTCACTGATATCCAGTAAATAGAATTATTAGGGTTACATGATGACAGAAGAATGAAGATTGAAGACTCTCATGAGCATTGAGGGATTCTCCATACTCACAATTAACGGAACCAGAACCGTGTAAAAACTTCACTTAGTCAACTCCAGATTAGGTCTAAGGAAGAAGAAAAAACACGCAAGGGAAGAACTAGTTTGAAATGTACTAATTATTCTCCAGAGAAATTTATAGTTATTGGGCAAATCTCTGGACTGAGGACGAAGTACCAAGGCAGCACAAATCGCAGATTATCATGACACTGAAAAATGTCAATCATTTGTAAGTTGTTTGATCTACCTCCAAGTGGAAGATAGGTTGCATTGACGTACGCTCCAAACCCATGATGGTTAGAGAAAAAGAGGCATCTCCATCTCTCAATGACTCCATAGTTTGGCCATAAACAGGGCTCTTCCGGTCAATGATGTGTCGAACCATCAACCCATATCGCAAATATGAGACCTGCCATCCAAACAATCCCATATCACATAAGAGCAACTCCAAAAACAAAAGGAAACCGCTGTACCATCATTTGAACAGCCAAGTTGATCAGTTATTGCAAAACTGCTTATCAAAACACCATATGACTCAGGGGATTATTACAAAGCCAAAAGCACCCTACCTTGGACTACAGCCGCACTGCTACATGTATGATCTAGAGATAAAAGGTACTGCATTTGTTTGATTTTACCTCAGGTCGTACTAGTTCAAGGTTCTGTGTAGAGCAGAACATTGACCCTGAAGGGAGCTGGACAAATATACGGAATGTGAGGCAAATCTTAGCATCCACCAATTCACACGGTGCAGGACCCGTGAGTACCAATCGCACAGCAAATACCCTGTCACAAAAGGTTACAGATCATGACAAATCTCTGGAAATGTGACAGATGCTACAGAGAATTAGAAAGAGGACAGAAGATAAATGTCACTTTAGGGGGTGCTCTAGCTTCTTGATCTGTACTGTGAGATGTATTTCAAGCATAAAAATCATTGGAGATAATAGGTCTCAGCAACATATACACAGTATCATTTCATGGGTACATTATCAAGTTCTGATTGTCTTCCAGAATGCACAAAAGAGAAAGAACTTTACCGAAACTTTTCTTCTCCAGGGGTGGGAACAAAGTCATCACATCGGATAATGGCCTTCTTGGAGCACCTCACTGGTTGGGAAGGCTGGGACATCCGTGCAAAAACTGTCCACAACACAAAAGTTATTATTTGTGTGGTATTAATTGACATCCAAAGCTATGAAAAGAAATCAATCCAACAAGTTCATCAATCAATTTTGTACAAAAAAAGAAGGATCAGAACCATCCCATGATAGTGCCACATCTTCATATGGAACTCTTGAAATTTGTGAAAGGCTTGTGCAGCATTGTGGACATACATACATCAGCAATGAGATACCCCAGACCTGAAAGCCTAACCTTTAAATAAAAGCTGCTATTTTTCAAGGAACTGTAGGGGACTCACCAGCACCACTCAGAAAAACAAAGAGAAACTGGGCCATGAGAGTGTTGACATTCGCCACCAGCAAACAGAAGGGTGACAATGCAGTCACTGGAGACCCACCAAATGTGGTTGACAAAGACAATCTGAAACACCCATCCATTGTTTCTTTTACTTTATTCCTTACAAGCCTTGCATATGGAGATATTCCACAAATGACTAATGCCAGAGTATGGAAGACCAACTTGTCTATTAAGACAAACAAAGAGGAGGCAGAAGATAGGTTTGAGCATGGAAAGAAGTGAAAGGTGTTACTTGAAAGCATTCCACTAGTTGCCTCATTACAAAACACAGAAATAGATTGACTGAATAAGACTAACATAATAACCTGCATGGCAAGACAGCTTTTCGTCTACAGGGACCCATCTAGTAAATACACAAAAGTTCAGAAGAGAACTAGTTTGCAACATACGCATAAAGGAAGACATTAATTAGAACAGTACACCATCGCCTGGTTGCTGCGACTGAGCTTTCAGCAGCATGCAGTTGAGCCAATGACATCCCATCATATGAAAGGCCCGCCATGTCCAAGCAGAATACAGGGGTAAACAGCAATCCTAATGCAACTGGCGCCAGAAACACTCCAAGTAGGAACCGGCCCATAGGCATCTGCATCACATACATCACTCCCACTAAGCTCCTGACACACAATGGGACCCTCACTCCTTGCATGCAAACTGTTAAGAAAACTTCTTTTGATTCCAGCAGGTAAACATGCATTTCCAAGTGCTTAAAATGATTCAAGGCACTGTTTGCAATGCCATGATCAAGGTATTTTCTGCATCAACTTCTCCAAGAGCATGAAGATTAATTCCACCACAAGGAAAAAATCTCAAATGTGGGACCAGTGCTGGCAGAAAAAGACAGAGAGAACCTTCAAGCATGCAACATAGAAGTCCTGCATCATGGTAACAAATCGTTTATCCTGCCGCACAAGCATGCCTTCCATGCCCTTCCTCCCTTTGGGGCGAGAGTTGGCTCCTGTTTTGGCCCCATCAAATTCTGCCGCACCTGTTCCCCCAGCATCACCTGTCAAACTGTCCTCACGACGCAGCAGCTCATTGGCATTCTCTTCCAGAAGATCATTAGCAGAATGTCTGGAACAAATGGAAAACACAGTTTGGTCAGTTTGAAAAAATTCCCCTTGACAAAATTTTGAATTGCATAAAACAGATGCCAACAGATGGTGAAGAAGTGGGTTAAAATCATACACAACAAGTGCAAAACTCCAAAATTCAATGTCGATCTAATACAGCATTTAATACCTTGCTTGATGAGAAACATGATGAGCAAAGGCAACTGTATGCTTCAGACGCCGCCATCTGTCTCGAGCCCCTGAGGATGACTGGCTTATCTTCCTTGGGATATCATCTCCAGTTGCAGTTGGAGCAAAAGACTCCTACACCAATTGATCAGTCTTGTTAAGCATGGCAGAGACCTTCACACAAACCTTCGAAAAACCTCTCATGGCTCCCCAACCCCAGGAATGGCACAACAAAACTTTCAAAACAAGAGTGCCAGTTTGTGTAGCAGCAATTTGGCCATGACACACATTCCTTGCTTAAGAGCTACCCCTCCATCAATCATCGTCAAAAGAATGCAGAAGCAAGTGAATCTGTTGATGTGGGAAGCAAAATCCCTAACCCCGATTGTGGGCAGAATGATGATGAATCAGTCCAGCGATCAACTGCTAAAACAACTCTAAATCTTCAAAGGATTCAAACACCTCATCCACAAAACTCAGAAATGAAGGGTTCACATACCCCAAGGATGGGTGTTGGTGAACACAACATCTCTGAAAGTCCATCCTCTCCTTGTTGTGATTGCACAGAAGCCTGATGGGGTGGCGGCAACTCTTCACTATTTCCTTCCTCCGCAGTACCCTCATCAATCCCTGATAAACGATCTCGCTTCTTCAAGGCAAACTTTGTATTGCGCTCTACACCATCATTACCTCTAGGGTTTCCCACCCCACTGCTGCTAGCATTGAAAAACTGCAGCTCTCTCATTTCCTCAGTTGATGGTATTCTACCAGTTGCCTCATCCGGGCTTACATTCCTCTTTCTGTCTATCCCCAGCCTTTCCCAGACCTCGGCCGAGGTTTCCTTTCTCATTACCTCACCCTCCATGGATCCTGGAGCTTCCACCTCCTCTGTCTTCACCCTTGCAACATCCTCTTCACTTTCATGGCTTGAGATTGCATCAATTGGCGTCTCTGGATTCTCGATGAGCTTCAAGTCGTCATCAGCCGGCACCTTGTTATGCAAGGCTTTATTCTTCCTCTTCTTTTGCTTCCCCTTGTCTTGCACGGCGTCCACTGCGTCGACGAATGCCTCGTCAGCCTTAGACTCGGGCATCCGACTCCGGCCTCCTGCTACCTTTGGAATCCCGGAAACTGCGCCCACGGCCGAATTGCGCTTAGCTGGGACAGACGCCCGCGGAGTGAGGAAGGACTGCTGCTCGCCATACAGAGCGGCATCCAGCCCCGTTTCCTCGATGGAAGGCACCGACGATAGCCTCACCCTCAAATTCTCTCGCTTCCACGCCGTTGCACCCTAAGCCCAGCAGGCGCAACACGAAACCTTACCCTTCTAAAAAACCCTCCTGCGCTCCCTCATTCCCTTCTTGCTTGCTTGCTTTGCAAGCTTGCTCACTTCTGTAAAACCCAACTATCCGTGAAATCAAATACGGAAAGAAAACACAGAACCACCATCACTTCCATCCGCTGCGACTCATACATACATCTCGCCACCCATGCTGCTCACCCACCACCTGAGAAGCAAGCAAGCTTCCAAAAAACTGCTTAACACACAAACTGCCATGTAACCATACATGAGTTGTAATCATGTTACAAGACAGAGAGACGACTGCAGCCATGAGCTTCAATCCCCAAACAGGAAAAAACTCACAAAGCAGAAGCACCCCATGAATTCCTACCTCAAAGATCAGGATGCATCAGGACTGCAAGAGAACTGATGAGTGTTGTTGCCCCATTTTTTTGGCTTCTGTGAAGACGCATCAAGGCTTCATTTTTCTACTGCAGCTGTTGTGAGCTCGTGTGCACTGCTCCTGACTGTCGTTGCGATCACAGGACGAAGCTCGTCTCGAAGCTCGTCTCGGAACTCCTCCTCCTCCTCCTCGTTTGGTGAGTGCGTGCGAGGGTTCCGTGGGAGAGAGCACTGCCAAGGACTCTGCGAAGGGGACTGTGAAGCTCAGCGGCCGGCCAATCAACCCGACCCGCTCGCAAATTACAGCGCATATAATCCGTCGATTCAGTAAATAGCTAAAATTGAGTGGTCACGATCTAATCCGGACCTCTCGTCCTGTCCCCCTGCAAATCGAGACAACCCCGTGACAACAAAATGCTCTTTTCATCTACACCGTTGATCTTCTCCTGATCATTAAGTGGCCAAGATCTCATCCGACGGCGATCTTTTCCGTGACTTCCGGGATGACGTCAGATCCGAATTTCGAAGCGCAAGCTTTATTAATAACCACCATGAATTCGTCTTCTTTTCTTGACCGTTGATTGATCGGATCGTCAAATTCGGGCGGTCACGATGTCTTAGGGAGTTTTTCTTTATTTGGTTACAAAAGGAACGGCATGCAAAATTGTGAGGTGGAAAGACTAAGTAGGTACCTACCTCACACACTGTTGCAGTAGGTACCTACTAACGTCTCTGTAGGTATGGATCGCGTACTTTCTCCCTACAGTATCCACGTGTCCTGTCCTACAGAAAGCAAATGAAATTCATCTGTAAAACAAGTATACGTGGCGCCCTCTACTTTACCCGATCCTGACTAGGGTAACATGTTTAGTCTTTTCCTAACAATCAGAGAACCCGATGACAACTCCAAACCTAACGGACGAACCTGAGTCTATGGAAATCTTTTCATTTTTGTGAAAAATAAATTCCAAACGTAATGAACGAACCTGAGAAGTTTTTTTTTTTCAATAGTTTTTTTGTGTCGTTTTCTCCACAAAAAATATATGGGAAATTTGTGTTTTTCTAGTGTAAATTTGACTAATTATGCTAAATTTTTGAAAAAAAATTCAAATTCATGTGACGAGAATTTTTGAAGAGCTAGAAGTATATGGGTGGTTTTTTATAATTTTTCATAGGCTCCTTATTTATAAAATTTCAAAAATTTTAATTTTTCATATGGTCATTCTTCGACAGTTTTAAAAACAATTATAGTCAAAAATAATCGCTTGAACTAGTTGTAATGATTTTTGTTTGAATGCAGGACAAGTTAAGAAGAAGGACAAAATGTTATTTTTGGTCCCCATATTGCAAGAAGAAAAAATCACCTTTGATTATGGCCATCTCTCTTTCTTCAATTTTTTTATATGTCTATTTTCAAGCCTTTTTTATGTTTTTTTTTCAGTTTTCAAATAGATTGTGATGAAGGAGGCACAAGGATTGTGAAATGTTCAATAAAGATGATGAAAAAAGACAACAAAAAGGTGTTATCACCATCAACTCTTCTTTTCTAACTAGTAGGTAACCCATGGCTACGCCACTCCAGCCACCCCGAATGCTCTGTTAAGTTCTACTGTCTGCACGATCATGTTACAACACCTCTGTGTAAACAACATTGCGAATGTACACACCGACAGGTGCATCTTTATGAACATCCTCCCACCCATCTGTAACCAGCAATTTCACCCCCATCAATTTCACCCCCTCGGGGCACCCAATGCGCGACATGGCCACATACAACTGGCCATGTGTAAATACAGGCTTGGGCAAAAAAATGCCAACCATCTTCAATGTATGCCCTTGCGCCTTATTGATGGTCATGCCAAATGCAGGGTGCACAGGGAACTGGTGACGGCACAAAGTGAAAGGCATTCGTTCTATGTCTGAAGGTGTGATGCTTAGCCGTGGAATGAACACTCGTTGGCCCTTTGCAGGACCTGTTGCCACCTCTGCTTCAATGATATGCTGCATGAGTTGAATGACAATGAGCCTGGTACCATTAGCCAGGCCGCTGGTCATGTTGCGTAATAATATGATGGGACAACCCTCCTGCAAGTGTAGTTCATGGGGTGGTACGCCCAAAAAACTGGGTGTGTTCAAGAACTCAATGGGGTAAATGCCATGTTGCTCCCCATGCACCACAGAATCCGCGCTGTAATACACGCGGTGCTGTGCGGGCGAGCCATCGTGCTTTGTGAATTCATATTTGTCATTGATGAGTTTATTGAGTGCATCCACATCTTCATTCAAAGGTGTAAGAATTGCACGCTCAATGATGTATGCAGATCTTGCAACATACTCAACAATTGATGACAGAGCGCCATACATTTCTTCAATCAAATCTGCCACAATAGGGCCATTACAGCACATGTCATGAGGAATAAGAATGGAGTCTTCACCAATAGAGGGATACACGCGCTCTGCGCCCTCCCCCACACGTTGTAAGTAATCAGCAAATGCCTGTTGCTATGTGGCATTTGCCTGTGCATGCGCCCCACCCTGTGCATGCGCCCCACCCTGAGCCAGCAACCTCTACACACACATGTTGGTGTGTAGCTTGAATACACGCACATGTTGCCATATGCTGGAATAGTTCAAAGCTCCAACGACGACATCTCCCCTGGTGCCACGGGGCACAACAAGCAAAATTTGCCGAAAATCGCCGCCAAACACCACAACTAAGCCGCCAAAGGGCAAGAACTTGAATGTTGGGTTAATGACAGCCATGATGTCTTGCAAAGACCTGTTGACAGCCTCAAAAACATGCCTATGCATCATGACAGCCTCATCCCACACAATGAGCGCAGCCGCTTGCAAAAGTGTTGCCGGCTCAGAGTCCCTACTAATGTAGCATGTGGACGTGTTGTTGAGGCCTTGCATAGGGATCTTGAAACGTGAGTGTGCAATGTGGCCTTCGTCCAGCAACAATGCAGCAATGCCAAATGATGCCACAGCAACATCGACCCGACCTTGTGCGCGCACGGTGCTCAACAAGCAACTATAGAGAAAGGTTTTGCCAGTGCCGCCAAGGCCATCGACAGAAAATGTAGGGCGATTGACAATGGCCACAACATTGTCATAGACAGCCCGTTGCTCAGGGTTAAGTTGCGACACGCGCTCATCTCGCATGGCTACTTGCGTTGCCGCGTCATACCAAGCAATTTCGTCTACCACCACAGCACTGGCAGGCTGTGCCGTAGGCGTCGGCAAGCCAAATGCTGCCAAGCCCTAGCTGCTGTTGAGGTGTGCTAAGTGCAGCACCAACTCCCGCAACACCATGTCCCGGATGGCAGCATCAAGTTGCCGCATTGGTTCGCCCTGCACGTTATAGGAACACACACACGACATAGTGAGCATTGAGCGCCGCACAACATGCAAACCATGACCATGCAAAGCCGCAAGGTGGGCTGACATGCAGAGCCATACACGGGCAGAGCTGAGCACCAACCTGGCGTGCTTGATACAAGAAGTCTTCTACCATGTCCTCCTTGAAGCGCTCCCATAGAGCCAATGGGTTTGCAACATCATTGAACACCAGCAAGGCAGCAAACAGTGCCCTGAGGCATGAGGCACTGGCCATGCTTGCAGCCTCCTCCATGCACTAGGCCCACTTAGCATCGTCCTGCAGCAAACCACACTATTGACATGCTTCTTTGAAAGATGTGTGTTGCGTGGGATGTTACAAGTGCCTGTTGGTGCACGCGAGGTCCTCAAAAGACGTAGACCCAGGCACGTGATGGAGCAAAAGACGCAAGAAGTACCTCTCCCCCTCGGAAGGTTGCACAAAGTACATGCGGCCGACAAGCAGCAGACCTGGCGTCTATGTGCGGAGTGCCCATTACTTTTCCTTCTTTTTCCATGTGGCAATGCGTGGAAAGTCATGGTAAAGCGTGTTAGCCAAGTGCAATGGTGTAGATGGATTGAGATGCTCCCGTGCTATTTTGTTAAATGCAAACCATGCAGCCAGAGTTATGTGAGGGTTCCGGTTAAGTACGACCATAGCATCAGTGCCCTCTTGAAACAGGATGGTCTAATGCCCTTTCAAGTGCACAACAAGCCGAATGACATTGGGGTGCTCCTTGTGCAGATCAAAGCCATACAGACGGTGGCTGGCCTCAAAAGCAGACACATACCGACAGTCTTAGTAGATATTGATCTCATTCCGCATGCGTGGTTGAGCGGGCACAGCGCCATCAGGTGCAACAGCGTCCACCGGGCCAACGTCCACCTATGCACGGTTGTGGCCATTGTAGACATACTTGTAGAGGTATTTGACAGCCGCGACGGAGGTGCAGACCTCCACGTTGATGTGGCAGTTGAAGAGCATGGACAGGTACGGGTTGTTAGGCACCACCCAGCGGTTGTCAAAGGCAAACCCACCCCTATAGCAATAGCAACCAAACAGCAGTTGTTACATGAGCAGTGCCACAGGTCAATAAACGCAAGCAGGGCAACATAGTCATGCATGTTATCAATCCAAATGCATGGTCCTACTGCCAGCACACTTACCGCTCAAATGTGCGGCCATCATCCCGGCGGCGGTATGTTGGGTAAGAGCCAATGGTGTCGGTGGTGTGCTCTGTGAAGGCCTTAGGGTAGCCTTTTGAACAAATGTCGTCAGCCATGCAAGGGCAATGTCGGTTAATGGTGCCATAGGGACCATGCAGCATGTAACTTGTAACGACCTCAAAAAGAGTGGGGTGTGCATCCTTATCAAGCAACTCTGCAGACACCATGCGGTCGTACTCATCGGGCCCTTGTGGTTTGTGATCGGAGTGTAGAATGAGCAGAATGTGTGCATGGGGCAGGCCTCTCTTCTGCCACTCAATGACATGAATGTCAGCCACCACCTCGCCAAAAATGCCCTTCTTCAAAAGCTCGTCTAGCAAGTGCTGTAATTTGCCAACAAAAACGCGTGTGACCAAATCAGGGCGGTCATTGGTAATCTCGTCGGGCTTTAGCACGCTAACAATCTCTTCCCACTTGGGGTTGCAGGTCATGGTGATGAACAAATCAGGCTTTCCATATTAACGAACAATGGCCATGGAATCTTGGTACAACTAAGCCATGTGTCGATGGCCACTAATGAATGAAGATGGCAATACAATGAGCCTGCCCAGGTTGTCGGTGTTGGCATCATTATTGGCAACAACATCAGCCACACCACCATAAATTGCAACACGCAAAGGGCTCTGGTTGTTGCGTATGTAAAACAGCCGTTGTGATTCCACTTTGCTGTATTGGTCAACACCCCACTCTTGATACAAATGTTTGCCATACACAAAGAGGGCATGCGATGTCGGGTTCCTATCGTGCATGTGATAGCAAGCCCACTCCTGTGCAGTGATTTTTTTGCGTTGTGCAAATTGTGTTGGCCCTGCATCTGCTACAACATGCTCAACATCACCTTCCTCCTCGCTGCCATCATCCTGTGCAGGTTGTGCTTGCTCTACATCTATTACAACATGCCCAGCATCACCTTCCTCCTCACCGCCAGCAGCCCGCCGGTGGACAGGGGCAACAACAACATGGGGCATGCCTAGCTACTAGCCGGGCTCACCATGAGGATGGAACAGCACAAAGTGCAGCGGATCGTAAGTAGGGTGTAGGTCACTGGTCCTCCATATCCCGTCGCCGCGTGCACGCACTCTAATGTCCCTGCCTGTAATCGGCTCGTCACCGCCGCCTGTGCAGGAGTAGCAACATTTATGTCAATGAATGAGGAACATTGCATCAAGTGAGTGATGGTAACAAACAAACAGCACAGCAGTACACGTTGCTGAAAAACCTCACCTGGCAGCAACCCAGCCACTTCGGGGGCGGTAGGAGAATTGTAGCGGCGCTTGTCAACATTGTCGTCGACCCTGATGACAACTTCCCATTGACGCAAGTCGTGTGCGGGCATGTCCATGACTTGTTTGAAACGCTGCACAAATGTGTTGTGATCATGCAACATCTGCTGTAGCCCCGCCAAAGTTGGCTGATGTAAAGCAGGGCCCGTAGCACCCAAAGCTACAAGGGATGCTATGACTTGTGCATCCATGGAATCAATGATGTACAACTGGGCGAATTGTGGCACATCATGCTCGACGGGCTACAAAGGCCCGAGCAAGTGATGCACAGCCCCTTTGATGGCAATCATGATGATCCCTTGTTTCGGGGAATGGATGTGCAGGCCCATTGAGGCCATCTGCAATGCAGAGTTGTATGCATGAATGTTCTACCTGAAATCCTTAGTGGCAGGTGGCAAAGGCTGGTGCTCACTGGGCACATTGGTGAGCAAATCTCTAAGTGGCTGAGGTGCAGGGGCGGGGAAAGCATTGCTCAACCTAGACATCTTGCCACCACTGCAACACAAAGTGGTGCGCTTTTTCTCGTGCTCAAAACGAAGTGCATTGTAGTGTGTGCACCTATGTGACATGGCACCCAATGAGTGTACCACCAACCCCTCCACCTCATCCGCAATGTGCAGGGCTTGCTTCCCAGCTCGCCGGGCGCGAGCCCCTCGCCTAGCTGCTTGCCGCTAGTCAACAGGCTGGGCTGCCCTGGCAGCACGCTTGGCAGAGGCATCCCGTTCCCTGATTACCTATTGTTCAACAAGCTAGGCTGCCCTGGCAGCACGCCTGGCAGAAGTATCTCGTTCCCTGACTGCCTGCTGATGTTCAGCAGACTGGGCTGCCCTGGCAAAGGCATCCCGTTCCCTGACTGCCTATTGTTCAACAAGCTGGGCTGCCCTGGCAACACACCTGGCAGAAGCATCCCGTTCCCTGACTGCCTGTTGCTATTCAACAGGTTGGGCTGCATTGGCAGCACGCCTGGCAGAGGCATCCCATTCCCTAACTACTTACTGCTGTTCAGCCCTCTGCATTGTACACAAAGTCCGAGAACCGTGACACACCTAAGCCACACCCATTATGTGTGTGAAGCTCCACCCAACAACCCCCTCCTCCTCCTCCTCCTCCTCCTTGCCTCCTACATTGCTACAACCCACATCAATTCTTTTTCTCTTTCCTTCCTTCCTTCCTTTTTTCCTTACTGCATTGTCGCAACCAACAACATCAATTCTTCTTGACAACCCATTACCAGATGTCCGATTCTTGACCCCCTTCTTATAACATATTTGATTTTCTGATTCTTGAGCAAGTCTTACAGATAGATTGCAATGTAGTATGTGTTATGTAAGAAGTTTTAAGGGAGTGAATTTTCTTTCTTTCTTCTAGAAAAGAACTTAGCATCCATGATCATAGCACGCAGTTGGGTGTACCTGGAATTTGTTTCTTCTGCAAGCACAAGAGGCAACAACAGAAGTGGTGGTGATGGCAAAACTGATAATAATGTAGTAGTAGTAGAAGAAGCAGCAGCAATAGGCAATACTAAAACAACCCAGCGTCTACTCACTACCACCTTCCTAGCGCATGCCAAACTCTCCTCGCTTCTTCCTTCACCATCTTTACCAGTTCCTCTTCTGTTTTTTGCTGCTATTGTAATCCTAGGTTGCAGCATTGCTGCTCTACTCACCACCATTCCTGTACCTGTAAGCTTCTGATGCATCATCAACCCCTTTACAGCCATAT
>Ga0116231_10011018_pt1 | contig 14163 bp, 13 predicted proteins | sample S1TSphgellanicum_2_FD_89695 | JGI IMG/M metagenome (GOLD analysis project Ga0116231, IMG submission 89695) | Host-associated microbial communities from peat moss isolated from Minnesota, USA - S1T2_Fd - Sphagnum magellanicum MG | ecosystem: Host-associated > Plants > Peat moss > Unclassified... | reverse complement strand
TACGGCCATATTCGCCGAATTCGTTCTTTGCCAGATTCTTATCGAACTTCGGAAAGTCTCTCAGGAAGGCTTCGGCCTTGTCGTCCGCGAAGAAACCGTCGATGCACACATGCCGAAACGGCCGCGCCGACTGAAAGCTGACCCTGAGTTCGTCGGCACGGTCGCGGGTCTGTTGCGAGATCATTGTTTGGTCAGTCCCCCTGTGGCTGGTGATCGCCTTTTACAGCAAAGCGAAATATTCGCGATGCTCCCAATCCGTCACCGACGCCAGGAACCGAGCGATTTCGGCCTCCTTCAGCGTGAGGAAATAGTCGACGAACGCATCGCCGAGGCCGGCGCGGAACGTCTCGCTGCCGCGCAGCGCGGTCAGCGCCTCCGTCAGGCAGCGCGGCAGGGCGGTGCCGGTGCCGTCGTAGGCCGCCTCGGCGGGCGGCCCTGGGTCGAGCGATCGCGCGAGGCCGTCGAGTCCGGCGACGATCTGGCTGGCCATATAGAGATATGGGTTGGCGGCCGGCTCGCCGATGCGGTTCTCCAGCCGGGTCGCCGGATCGGCGTGGCCGCCGAGCGCGCGGACCATCACGCCGCGATTGTCGCGCGCCCAGCTGATCCGGTCGGGCGCCATGGAATGCGGGCGGTAGCGCTTGTAGCCGTTGATGGTGGGCGTGCTGAACGCGGCCGACGGCGCCGCATGGGCGAGCAGCCCGCCGAGCCAGGCGCTGGCGAGCGGGGACATCGCCGCCGCGCCATCCATGAAGGCGTTGCGGCCATCGGCGCCGCGCAGCGATTGATGCAGGTGCCAGCCGGAGGACATCGCGGCCGGCAGTTGGGGGCGGCACATGAAGCTCGCGTGATAGCCGCGACGATGGCAGATCTGCTTGGTGGCGCTCCGGAACAGCACCATCAGGTCGGCGGGGGCGAGGCCGGTGGTGGGCGCGAAGGTGGCCTCGACCTGGCTCGGGCCATATTCGATCTCCAGCGTGCGCAGCGGCAGGCCGAGCGCCTGGAGGTCGGCGCGCAGGGCGTCGAGAATCGGGTCCAACTCATCGTAGCGAAGCTCGGTCAGATACTGATGGCCCTGATTGAGCATTTCGACGATGGGCGGCGGGCCGGGCGACCCGGCCGCGTCGGGCTGGGGCTGCGTTTCGGCGAGGCGGAGCAGATGGAACTCGACCTCCAGGCCGGCGCAAAAGGTCAGCCCCCGGTCGGCGAGGCGGCCGAGCGCGCCGCGCATGACATGCCGCGCCGAGAGGGGTATCGGCGCGCCCTGCGTCGTGTAGAGGTCGCACAGCACCCAGCCGGTGTGCGGCGCCCAGGGCAGGATGTGGAACGTCGTGGGGTCGGCCACCATCGTCATGTCCCCGGCGCCGTAGCCCCAGCCATCCACCACCGGGGCGGCGAACACCGGGAAGGCGGTGCGGCCGGACAGATCCTTGAGCAGCATCGTCGTGGCGATGTTCACGCCCGCGCGCAGCGCGCGGGCCGCCTCGGCCGCCACCAGCGTTTTGCCTCGCGGCACGCCGTGGGCGTCGGCGAACACGAAGCGCACCACGCCGAGCGCGCCGATGGCCCGCGTGGCCTCGGCCGCCGCCTGGTGTTGCGCGTCCGACCACAGCGCGTGGCGCGTCACGAAATCGTCCATGCGGTGGATCAGACCGGCGCGAGGGCGAGCCAGGGCACGGTGAGCCGCCGCGCCGCATCCTCGCGCCGCCAATACGCCTCCCAGCCCTCGACCGGCCCGATCGCGTCGATCGAGGGCGGGCCGCGCAGCGTGCCCAAATCGGACGTGGACAACGGGTTCCGGCCGGCCGCCACGTCGTCGATGGCGCGGAACAGCATTCGGCGGCAGGCGATGATGGCCTTGTCGCTGCTGCCGAGATGTTCGCGCGTGCGGTCCTGGATCGGCCCCATGCTCTCGACCGCCCATTGGTCATGCACGTTGATGTCCTCGCCCATGCCGGTGTAGGTGCGGGCAAGCTGTTCGTCCGGATCGAAGCCGTAATCGTTTTCGCGGTTCTTGCGCGGCGCATAGTCCGGCAGTGTATAAAGGTCGAGCCGCTGGGCCCGCATGCGCGCCTTGTCCACCGGGCCGGCGAAGCTGGTGAAGATCGCGTACCAGTAGCAATGCGTGTCATCCACGGGCACATGCCATTGCGTGATCGTCATGTCCCGGCTCATCGGTATGACGAAGGCGTGCGGGAAGGCCATGTTGGTGACGCGGATATGCATCGCCTGCTCGTTGATCCGGCGCAACGCGGCGATGCGCAGGCCGTATGCGGTTTCCGAAACCTCCAAATCGGGGCGCGGGAATTCGCGCAGCAGCCGGGTCATCGGGATGTCCGCCCCGATGGTGGCGGCGCGGAACTGCTTGCCGTAGGCGTCGGCGGGATCGTCATCCTCGAAGAAGCGATGCAGGAAGCTGGCATGGGCGGGGTCGATGCCGACTTCCAGGGCTTGCAGCCAGTTGCAGGAGATCAGGCCCTTGAAGGCGAAAACGTATTCGTCCGGCGCGGCGAAGCAGTCGAAGGGCGGGAAGTCCGGCGGCGCGCCCGGCCCCATGTAGGCCCAGACGATGCCGCCGCGGACCTCGCATGGGTAGGCGGTCTGGCGCACCTTGTGGCGGAAATTGCTGTCCGCCGGCTCGGCGGGCTGTTCGAGGCAGGCGCCGGCGGCGTCGAACAGCCAGCCATGGAAGGGGCAGCGCAGCCCGCCATCCTCGCAGCGCCCGAAGGCGAGATCCGCGCCGCGATGGGCGCAGTGCCGGTCGAGCAGGCCGTGGCGTCCCTCGGGGTCGCGGAACAGCACCAGGTCCTCGCCGAGCAGCCGCACCGGCTTGACCGGCCTCGGGCCGTCAAGCTCATCGACCAGGGCGGCCGGCTGCCAGTAGCGCCGCATGAAGGCGCCGCAGGGCATGCCCGGCCCGGTTTGGGTGATGCGCGCGTTCTTCTCGGCGGTCAGCATGTCATGCCATCTCCTTTGCCCGGATTGACTCCTGGATGGCGGTGGGCGTGCGGCGATGCCAATCGGTGTCGCGCTGATAGGCGTCGGCGATGCGCAGCAGACGCGCCTCGGCGAACGGGCGGCCGGCGAGTTGCAGGCCGATCGGCAGACCGTTGGGATCGAACCCGCAAGGCTGGCTGATCGCGGGCAGGCCGAGATAGTTGAACGGGCGGGTGTTGGCGGAGACCGCCATGAAGCGATGCTCGGTGCCGGGCGGGCCGTGGTCGATATCGGTGTCGGCGAGCGTCGGCAGGCAGGTCGGGATGGTCGGGCTCGCGATCACATCGGCCTGCGCGAACACCTCGGCGGCGAACGCCTTCAGGATCGGCCCGCGCTGGCTCAGCGCCTCGACATAGTAGACTCCGGGGATGGCGTAGCCGGTGTAGATGCGGGCGGCGAGATGCGGCGCGTAGTCCGCCGCCCGCTCGCGCATCCAGCGGGCATGGATCGTCGCCGATTCGACGCGGGAGAGCACCGCGACATAGGCGCTGACCGCGTCCATCAGCGGCAGCGGGCGGCGGATGATGGTGGCGCCGCGCGCGGCCAGCACGGCGAGCGCGGCCTCGAACGCGGCCAGCACCGGCGCGTCCGCGTTCGGCACCAGGACGTTGGTCGGGACCAGGATGCGCTGGCCACGCAGGTCGCCGTCCAGCGTCGCCTCGTAATCGGCCACGGGCTCCTCCGAGGAGGTCGGGTCGCGCGGGTCATGGCCGGCGATCGCGCCGAGCAGGCGGGCGCAGTCGCGCGCGGTGCGGGCGAGCGGGCCGACATTGTCGGCCGAGAAGGAGAGCGGCATGACGCCGTAGCGGGAGACGCGGGTTTGGGTGCCCTTGATGCCGGTGACGCCGCAGGCCGAGGCGGGCAGGCGGATCGACCCGCCGGTGTCCGACCCCAGCGATCCGTAGGTGATGCCGGCGGCCACCGCCGCGCCTGACCCGGAAGACGAACCGCCGGTGATGCGCGGCAGGCTCCACGGATTGTGGCAATCGCCGAAGGCGCGGTTGTGGCCGGTGGGGTTCTGGGCGAACTCGGCCATGTTCAGCCCGCCGAAGCAGGTGGCGCCCTGCGCGGCGAGGCGCTCGATGACGGTGGCGGTGTGGTCGGGCACGAAGTCGCGGCGGATCGCCGAGCCGCAGGTGCAGGGCCGGCCCGCCTGATAATACATGTCCTTGTGGGCAAGCGGCACGCCGTGAAGCCTGCCGAGCGGCGCGCCGGAGGCGACCGCGCGATCCGCCGCGGCGGCGGCCTCGCGCGCCTGTTCCCGCTCGGTCCAGATCACCGCGTTGATGGCCGGGTTCACCGCGTCGAGCCGCGCGAGGCAGGCCTCCAGCAGATCGGACGCGGTGGCGGCGCGATCCCGGATCGCGTCGGCGGCCTCCACCAGGGTGAGATCGGCGAGGTCGCTCATACGCCGGTCTCCTTCGTTTCCCGCAAGGCGGTCTCGAAGCTGGCGGGCTCGTCCTCGAAGCGGAGCCGGTCTCGCACCGCCTCGAACGCGGCGATGACGGAGGCGGTATCCGCCGCCATGCGCTTGCCCGCGTTGTTGGGCGGCGCCACGGCGTGCCATGTCTCGATCTGGGTCTGCGTCAGCACCGCGAAGTCCATGGCCTGGCTCCTCATCCTGTGAGGGATGCAGGCTAGGCGGAGTCGTGCGGGTGCGAATACGGCTGATTTCGGTGAACCGACGGCGTTGGATCGGGGTGGCGTGGGCGATTATGGAGGATTATGGCTGGCTACGTAAATTATAGTCTGAGAGATAATTAGGGATAATTCTGCCCTCAGTGACGGTTGGAGCGGCTCTCTCCCGCGCCAACGGAGCATAGCCAGCGGCTTCACAAAAGGCGGTGGGGACACTTTCATAGGAGCATTACAAGCGAGCGCACGTTCCGATCATGATCAATTATCCGATTTGCTCTAAACTATAGTCTGGTAGATAATTCGGGATAATCCCGCATGTCAGATGATGGCTCTCCCTTCCTGTTCCGCCGGCCGAGCGTGGCCTGGCGCATCGCCGACGGCCTGATGGGGCGGGGTGCGTTCCACTACGGCTCCGGTCTGTTCCTGGCCGCCCCACGCCGAACCGGCAAAAGCACCTTCATGCGCGAGGACCTCATCCCGATGCTGACGGAGCGCGGCGTGCTGACGACCTATGTCGATCTGTGGGCGGACCGCCAGAAGGACCCCGGGATCCTCATCTCGGACGCGGTAAAGGCAACGCTCAAGGGTCTCGACACCTGGGGGATGAAGACGGTCCGCAAATCCCGGCTCGCCAAGCTCAGCATCGCGGGCGCCGTCACCTTCGACGTGGACAAGATCGGCCAGCCTGACGGCGCCACGCTGACGGATGTGTTCAAGGCCATCGTGGAACGGACCGGCAAGCCGACGGCGCTGATCGTCGATGAGGCGCAGCAGGCGCTGGCCACCGAGGGCGGGGTGAACGCCATGTTCGCGCTCAAGGCCGCCCGCGACGCCCTCAACCAGGGCGGCGGCGGGGGTGTGCCGAACGGCACGGCGCTGCTGCTCGTCTTCACCGGCTCGCATCGCGACAAGCTGTCGAACTTCGTCCTCAAGCGGGACCAGCCCTTCTTCGGCGCCGATATCGCCGATTTTCCCCGGCTCGGGCGTGACTACACCGACGCCTATGCCGACTGGATCAACGAACGCCTCGCGGAGACGAACCGCTTCGACAAGGAGGATGTCTGGCAGGCCTTCGTCGTCCTCGGCCATCGCCCGGAAATGCTCCAGAAGGCCCTCAAGGACGTGGCCCTGGGCCCGCTGATGGCGCCCGGTCTGAAGGCCGATCTCGCGACCGGGGCACGCGCCCTGCGCGAACGCATCTGGGAGGATTATGACAGCGAATTTTCCTCGCTCACCACCGTGCAGAAGGCCGTGCTGGGCCGGCTGGTGCGTGAGGGCGCGCGGTTCGCCCCGTTCACGTCCGCCTCCCTCGCGGCCTACACGGCGGCGGCCAAAAAGCATGTGACGACCGCCGAGGCGCAGGCGGCGCTCGATGCGTTGCGGCAGAAGAACATCGTCTGGCGCAACGCCCGCGCGGCCTACACGCTGGAGGATCAGGACATGGCCGAATGGTTCCTCGCCCGGCATGGCGACGGCGAGGCCGCTCGCCCATAGCCGGAGCCCAAAAAGCGCCTGGTTGGCTCCGCAACCAGGCGCCCGATGCGGTGTTCGCAGGAAATGACGCAGATCGCCGCCGCCGATACCTTCGAGACCGATGTGCCCGCCCGGCTCGACCGGCTCCCTTGGAGCCGGTTCCACTGGCTGGTGGTGGTGGCGCTGGGGATCACTTGGATCCTTGATGGGCTGGAGGTCACTCTCGTCGGCTCATTGTCCGCCGCGATTTCCGAAAGCCCCTCGCTACATTTCGCGCCCGGCCAGATCGGCTATGCCGCGAGCGCCTATCTCGGCGGCGCGGTGGTGGGCGCGTTGTTCTTCGGCTGGCTCACCGACCGGCTGGGGCGCAAGAAGCTGTTCACGCTGACGGTGCTGATCTACCTCATGGCCACCATCGCCTCAGGTTGCGCGTGGAATTTCTGGTCGTTCGCGCTGTTCCGGTTCATCACCGGCGCGGGCATTGGCGGCGAATACGCCGCGGTGAACGCCACCATCCAGGAGCTGATCCCAGCGCGCCGGCGCGGCTTCACCGACATCGTCATCAACGGCAGCTTCTGGATCGGCGCGGCCGTCGGCGCACTCGGATCGCTGGCGGCGCTGGATCCGCACATCATGCCCGCGGAGTGGGGCTGGCGCGGCGCGTTCGTGATCGGCGGCGCCATCGGTTTCGGCGTGCTGCTGCTGCGCCAGTGGATCCCCGAAAGCCCGCGCTGGCTGATGACGCACGGCCAGCCAGAGGAATCCGATGCCGCGGCGCGACAGATCGAGGCGTGGGTGGAGCGGGATACCGGTCCGCTCCCGCCCGTGCGCTCGCAACGGCTGCGGTTGCGCAAGGACGTGCGCAGTTGGTTCGCCCAAAGCGTCGATGCCCTGCTGCACCGCTACATCAGGCGCACGATCCTGGGCACCGCGCTGATGGCGGCGCAGGCGTTTTGCTTCAACGCGGTGTTCTTCACCTATGCGCTGATCCTGACGAAATTCTATGGCATCGCCTCGGGACGGATCGGCCTGTTCATGTTGCCCTTCGCGGTCGGCAGTTTTCTGGGGCCGCTGATGCTCGGCAAACTGTTCGACACGCTCGGCCGCAAGACCATGATCACCGCGACCTATGTGCTGGCCGGCGTGCTGATGGCCGGAACCGGGTGGCTGTTCGCCACCGGCGTGTTGAGCGCCGTGCAGCAGACGGCGGCCTGGACGGCGATCTTCTTCGTCGCCTCGGCGGCGGCGAGTTCGGCCTACCTCACCGTCGGCGAAAGCTTTCCCCTGGAGGTGCGTGCGGTTGCGATCGCGGTGTTCTATGCCCTCGGCACCGGCGTGGGGGGCGTGGCCGGGCCCGCGCTGTTCGGCTGGCTGATCGAGAGCGGTTCGCGCACCGAAATCCTGTTCGGCTATCTGCTGGGCGCGGCGCTCATGGGGATGGCTGGGTTCGTCGAGGCGTGGCTGGGCGTGCCGGCCGAGCGAAAATCGCTTGAGGAGATCGCGCCGCCTTTGTCGAGCGTGGAAACCTCTGCCGCGCTGATCCGTTGAGATTGTGTCGTCAACAGAGGAGAGACGTCATGGACAAGGATCGCGTTGAAGGCGCCATGGACAAAATGAAGGGCTCCGTCAAGGAAGCGGCCGGCAAAGTGACCGGCGACGCGAAGCTGCAGGCCGAGGGCAAGGCCCAGAAGGCGGCCGGCCATGTCGAGAGCGCGGTCGGCGGCGCCAAGGATGCGGCGCGCGACGCGCTGAACAAGTCCTGATCGACACTCTGGAACAGTGGCTGATTGACGAAAGGGGCGCCGCGGGAAACCGTGGCGCCCTTTTTATTGCATTGCACCAGCCCTCGCCCCTACGGAACAAAAAGCCACGCGGGACTGGTAAATCCACGTTCGATCGTCTATTTGTCTGCGATTGGCGCTTTTCGGTCTGGGCTTCCGTGCCTTCACATGCGGCTACGCATTCGGTGCTTCCCACAATTGAAAAGTATTCCGCTTCACGCTGCGTGAAGCGCCAAGTGCTTGAGGAACATCGAATGACGACTGGTACCGTGAAGTGGTTCAACGCCCAGAAGGGCTACGGCTTCATCCAGCCCGACGACGGCTCGAAGGATGTTTTCGTCCATATCTCCGCCGTGGAGCGATCTGGCCTTGGCCGTCTCAATGACGGTCAGAAGGTCAGCTACGACATCGAGCGCGGCCAGCAGGGCAAAAGCTCCGCGGTCAACCTCCAGAACGCCTAAGACCATGAATCTGGCGGCCGTCTCCCGCGCGGGGCCGGCCGCCTTCCTTCCCCTTCAGGAGATCGCCATGAGCTCGCATAAATTTGCCGCCGGAGAGGTCGTGGAGTTCCTGCCGAGCAACATGGATTTCAACGTGCCGCGCGGCACCTACAAGATCGTCCGCCCACTGCCCGCCGAGGGCATCAACCGCGATTACCGGGTGAAGCACGTGCAGGACGGGCATGAGCGCGTGATCCGCGAAAGCCAGCTCGGCCGCCGCTGAGGCGCGCGCTACCCCGCGAGCGCCCGCAGCGCGAATGCCGGGAGCGTGGCGTCGGGATCCTCGCCGTCCTCGATCTGATGACGGCGGATGTCTTCTTCGGTGGTCGCCGCGATCCGGGCGTGATCGATCTTTGGCCGGCTCGCCCTGATCTCCTTCAGTGTCATCGGCGCGTCCGCCACCGTCTTCGTTCCTTTCTATTGGCGACGCGCGCTGAAATTATGCGCCGCGCATCGCACTTGTCCGTGCCACCCATATCGGTTCGCTCAAGCTCGGAGCCATGTTCCGCTGGCATCCCTCCCCTAACCCCTCCCACAATGGGAGGGGGATCCGAGCCTTACTTCCCCCCTTCCCTTGTGGGAGGGGATGGGGGAGGGGGCCGAGATGCTGTGTTTTCGCGGGCTGGTATCAAAGCCTGAAGCACCACTTTTGCTCACGCCAGGCTGCGCGACACCATCTCGAACACGCCCTTGCTCAGTCCCGGCACGGCCACGATCCGCTCCAGTTCCGCGCGCATCAGCGCCTGGCGCGTCGGGCCGTGGCGGCGCCATTTGCCCAGTGGGGGTACCATCCTGGCCGCCAACTGGCTGTTGCGCGGGTCCAACGTGATGATCGTGTCGGCGAGGAAGCGGTAGCCGGCTCCGTCGGCCGAATGGAACGCCATGCGGTTGGCGGCGAGCGAGCCGATCAGCGAGCGCACGCGGTTGGGGTTGCCGAGGTCGAAATCCGGATGCTCAGCCAGCGCCAGCGCGTCGCGCAGCGCATCGGGACGCTGCGAGAGCGCCTGCACGGCAAACCATTTGTCCAGCACCAGCGGATCGTCGCGCCATCTCTCGTGGAACGCGGCGAGCGTGTCCCGCCGCTCCGGGCAGTCGATATTGGCCAACACGCCCAACGCGGCCAGCACATCCGTCATGTTCGCCCCGGCGGCGAATTGCCGCTTGGCCAGGATCACCGCCGCCGCCTCGTCCGCCCGGCGCAGCGTGGCCAGCGCGATGTTCTTGAGGCTCCGGCGGCCGATCGCCGGCCCGTCGATGCGGGCCGCATCCTCCGGCTGGTTCAGGCGCTCATAGGTCTCCAGCAGCGGCGCGGCGAGCGCCTTGGCCACCGCCCGCATGGCGAAATCGCGGACGGCGAACACCGCCTCCACGTCGTCCACCGCCATCTGATCGCCCAGGGTTGCCTCGCCCGGCAGTGCCAAAGCCTCGGCGGCGAACGCCGCGTCGATCCCGGCCCGATCCAGCACCGCCCGCAACGCCTCGATCAGTCCGGGATCGAGCGTCAGCGCCGCGCCGTCGCGCCAGGGCTGGATCATGTCCAGCATCAGGGCGGCGGCGTATTGCTGTAGCGAATCCCAGCGCACGAAGGGGTCCGTGTCGTGTTGGGCGAGGAAGCGCAGCGTCGCGTTGTCCAGGCCCTTCAGCTTCACCGGGGCGGAGAACCCGCGCAGCAGCGAGGGCACCGGCCGCGCCGCCATGCCCTCGAACGACACCGTCTGCTCCGCCTCGCTGACGATCTCCAGCCGCGTCAGGATCGGCTGTCCATCGGGATCGAGCAGGCCGAGCGACACCGGGATCGGAAGCGCCACCTTCTCCGGCTGTCCCGGCGTGGGCGGCGTTGTCTGGCGGAATGTGAGGCTGTAGCGCCGCGCGTCCGAGTCATAGGCATCGGACACGTGGAGTTCCGGCGTGCCGGCCTGGCGGTACCACAGCGCCTGGCGGGAGAGATCCACCCCCGAGGCGTCGGCCATCGCGGCGACGAAATCCTCGATCGTGACCGCCTGATTGTCATGGCGCGCGATGTAGAGATCCATGCCCTTGCGGAAATTCTCCCGCCCGATGATCGTCTGGATCATCCGCACCAGTTCGGCGCCCTTTTGATAGACCGTGGCGGTGTAGAAATTGTCGATGGCGATGTAGCTGTCCGGCCGCACCGGATGGGCGAGCGGCCCGGCATCCTCGGCGAACTGCCCCGCGCGCAGGCCGCGCACGTCGCGGATGCGCTTGACCGCGCGGCTGCCCTGATCGGCGGAGAATTCCTGGTCGCGGAAAACCGTCAGCCCCTCCTTTAGCGACAACTGGAACCAGTCGCGGCAGGTGACGCGATTGCCGGTCCAGTTGTGGAAATACTCGTGCGCGATGACGGTCTCGATGCCCTCGTAGTCGCCGTCGGTCGCCGTGTCCTGATTGGCCAGCACGTATTTCGTGTTGAACACGTTCAGGCCCTTGTTCTCCATCGCGCCCATGTTGAAGTCCGACACGGCGGCGATGTTGAACACGTCGAGATCGTATTCGAGGCCGAACACCTCCTCGTCCCATTTCATCGACTTGATGAGCGAGCGCATCGCATGATCGCAGCGATCCTCGTCGCCGCGTCGCACCCAGATATGCAGATCGACATGGCGGCCCGAGCGGGTGACGAAATGGTCGTCCACCGACACCAGATCGCCGGCCACCACGGCGAACAGATAGGCGGGCTTGGGATGCGGATCGACCCAGGTCGCCCAGAGCTTGCCGTCGCGCGTCCCGCCGCCGGCGGGGTTGCCGTTCGACAGCAGGACCGGGCATTGCGCCGGGTTGGCGATCAGCGTGGTGGTGAAGCGTGCCATCACGTCCGGACGGTCGGGGAAGTAAGTGATGCGGCGGAAGCCCTGCGCCTCGCATTGGGTGAAGAAGCTGCCGCCGGAGGTGTAGAGACCGGACAGTTCGGTGTTGGCGGCGGGGTGGATGCGGGTCTCGATCTCCAGCGTGAACGCGTCCGGCACGTCGGCGATCTCCAGGCCGCCGGGGATTTCGGCGTAGCGGTTCGCGCCGAGCGTCGCTCCGTCGATGGCGACGCGGTCGAGGGTCAGGCTCTCGCCGTCCAGTCGCAGCGCCGTGCCGCCGGCCGCCGCCAGGGGGTTGCGGCGCACGGCCAGGCGGGAGACGACGCGTGTCTCGCGCGGGTCGAGATGGAAGGTGAGGTCGACCGTGTCGATGAGGAATTCCGGCGGCGCGTAGTCGGCCAGCCTCACGGCGGCCGGCGCGAGCGCGGTAGGGGAAGGGTTGTCCATCTCAGCTCTCCATCAGATCGGTTCCGAGGTGGAACAGGCAGTCGCCGCGCGTGGTGCGGCCCGGGATGCGCTGGCACAGCACGACTCCGTCATGGCCGAAGGTCATTTCGGCCGGTTCGCGCCAGGGCGTCTCGGGCGTGTGGATGCGCGCGGCCGGCTGGCCCTTGGCCACCGTGTCGCCTAGTTCCACCAGCGGCTCGAACACGCCCTCCTGGGTCGCGTAGACGAAATAATCGTGGCCGCCGACCTCGAACACGCGGGTTTTGGTGTCGGGGGCGATGCGCCGCTCCGGCGGCAGGATGCCGAGATGGACCAGCAGATTGTTCAGCCCGCGCTCGGCGATGCGCAGCGCGGCGGGCGTGACCGTTCCGGAGCCGCCCAGTTCAGAGCCGATCATGACGACGCCGTTGCGCTCGGCCGCGCCGGAGGAGTTCTGGTCCGCGCCCTGGCCTTGCGTGCCGCGCGCGATATAGGCGCGGGGCGCGCCGAACGCCTCCAGCGCCGCGCGCGTCCGGGCCTGCATGGCGGCGTTGTCGCTGAACTTCATCAGCGCGGTGGGCAGATACATCAGCGACGAGCCGCCGGAATGCAGGTCCGCCACCAGATCGGCCCGCGGCATCAACTCATGCTCGATCCAGAACGCGATCTGCTGTGTGACGGTGCCATCCGGGTCGCCGGGATACAGCCGGTTGAGGTTGCCGCCGTCGATCGGGGAGGTCCGCAATCCGGCCATCGCGGCGGGGTGGTTGGCCTGCGGGAACAGGATGACGCGGCCGCGGATCTCCTCTGAGCGCAGGGAACGGGCGAGCTTGGCGATGGCGACCTGCCCCTCGTATTCGTCGCCATGGGTTCCGCCGATGAACACCGCCGTGGGCCCCTCGCCGTTGCGGATCACCACGATGGGCAGCGGGATGAACCCGTAGGCCGAGGCATGGACGGAGTGGAACAGCCGGACCGCGCCGTGCTGTACCCCGTCGCGGTCGAAATCCACCTCCGCGATCAGGCGGCTCCGGCTTGCCATGCTGCGTCTCCGTCGGTTGCCGGACTGACATGGCGCAGGACCGGCCGATGAGGCAACCGGGGGGCGCCCTTTCAGTAATTTGTCGCCCAATGACGACACGAGGATGGAACGGGGGTGTTGGCGGGGGTATTGTCGTCCAATGACGACAGAAGCACCTTCGGTCAGGCGACGCCCCGGACGTCCGCTGCCGGTCGTGGACCCAGACATGCGGCGGAAGTCCCACCGCCTTATGAGCATGGCGGATGTGGGCCTTCTGCTGCGAGCCGAGCGCGCGGCGCGGGGGCTAACGCAGGCGGAGATGGCGGCGCGACTTGGCATCGGCCGGCAGCATCTGGTGGCTCTGGAGGGCGGAGCCGAAGGCGCCAGCGCGGGCGCCGTACTGCGCATTCTGGCCGAACTCGGCGTGGTGGTGCTGGCGCTGCCGGAGCCGGCTTTGGCTGAGCCAACCGCCGCTTTTGGCCTGCCGCCGGCGTCCTCGTGAGTGACGCGCCGGCGCCGGGGAGAGGCCCGGTCGGGGCGGAGCCGGGCGGACAAACCGTTATGCGAACATTGGCCGTTTGGCTGGATGGCGCGCCCGGACCGGTCGGTCTGTTGACCGGCGAGGCGGGGGGCGGTTTTTCCTCTGCGCTTCGTTTACGACCCGGATTATCTACGGAATCCCCAGGCCGTTCCGATATCCGCCGCGCTGCCGCTGCGCGGGGCGGCTTATCTGGATGCCGACGCTCGGGTATTCTTCGACAATTTGCTGCCGGAAGGCGAACGGCGGCGGGGCATCGCTCTCGCGGCGCGTGTCGATGCTTCTGACGTCACCGCTTTGTTGGCGGCACTGGGGTCGGACTGCCCAGGCGCCGTGTCGGTGCTGCGCCCGGCTGCGCCGCCGGTTAAATCCCCCGGCCGCCTCGCCACCGATTACGACCCTCTAACCCCGGCGGCGCTCGACGCGCTTGTGGCTGATACCGCAGCGGGCCGCTCGCCCGGGGAGCGGGTCAGGTTCAGTCTGGCGGGCGTCCAGGAGAAGCTGGCTCTTGCTCGGGATCCGTCATCTGGCGCTTTCCTGGTGCCGCGCGCGGGGGCGCCGACGACGTGGATGCTCAAGATCGAGCCGCCTCGTGGTTCGTATCGCGGGATCGTGGGGAACGAGGCGTTGTGTTTGTTCGTGTTGCGCCGTTTGGGGCTGCCGGCTGTCCATGCCGAGCGAACGGTGATCGCCGGCATGCCGGTGCTGCTGGTCGCGCGCTACGACCGCGTGGTGCGGGACGGTGTCGTCCTGCGGCGCCACCAGGAGGATGCGGCCCAGGTGCTCGGGGTACCGCGTGAGCTAAAATACGAAACCGACGCCGACAATTCGGCCGTGCTCGCCGAACGGAGAGGCTTCGCGGCCTGGCTCGGTCGCGTGGCGGGATTGACGCGAGGGCCCGCCGACGCCCGCGTGCTTCTGGTGCGAGCCGCGCATACCAACTGGCTGCTCGGCAATTGCGATG
>Ga0116231_10011017_pt1 | contig 14164 bp, 11 predicted proteins | sample S1TSphgellanicum_2_FD_89695 | JGI IMG/M metagenome (GOLD analysis project Ga0116231, IMG submission 89695) | Host-associated microbial communities from peat moss isolated from Minnesota, USA - S1T2_Fd - Sphagnum magellanicum MG | ecosystem: Host-associated > Plants > Peat moss > Unclassified... | reverse complement strand
TCAAGGTCCGAATGGCCAAGGTGGAGGTTTGGCTTTGCTAGTCAAAAAAGACGACTGGGGGTTGTTTTTAGGATTATGGTGTGGGGCACCATCCTTTTAAAATTTTCAATAAATGATTAAGCATTGTCCGAAGTTGCCCCCAAAAAATGCAAGCTTGTTAAAGCACTTGGTATGATTATGAACTGTCCTTTTAAATCTTTAAGGCCCAAACACTGAAACAAGGTTGGCCCAGCGAAAACTTGAATCATCTTGACTTAAATCCTCTAGACCAACTCTAGGAGTTGGTCCTAGAAGGCCCAAAATTCAACTTGGGGCTAATTCAACTTTCAGCCATGCGATCTAACTCTTAGAGTCGGGCCTACTACAAATTAGACTAAAACTAAACCTTGATAGCAGGGTCTAATGAGTCTAAGTAAAGAGTTTGAGTCCATTTTAAATGGTTGGGACTTTGGGACTAACCAAATGTGTCATGAGGTGTGCGAGTAGCTAGGAGCTAAATAAATCAATGCGAGAGGAACTTGGTGAAGGGCGAGGAGCACAAGGTGGCAAACAGTAAAAGGCATGTCATTTGGTATCAAAACTAAATCTTGATCCAACAAGTGCTAAAATGGGAGAAGAAGTAGTGGCTGGGTCCCCTATTACAAACATTCATGCTGAACCAAGGTGGAAATGGTGGTGTTCAAAGTGAAAAGGGCTGCCACAAAGGAAGCTTGCGAGGCCAAGAAGTTAGCCAAGTAAATGGCTTGGTTAAAGTTGGAAGTGGAATGGGCCAAGGTTAAGGCCCAACAAGCGGAGGAACCTTTTCTGGCGTTCTCCATGAATGTCATGGTTAAAGCCTTAAAGGTCGTACAATGCTTGGTGTTGAACGAAAGGGAAACCAATGCACAACTTTTTTTGGAATTAAGAGAGGTTTACAAAGAAAAATGGGCCAAGCCAAGCAAGGAAATCATAAAAGGCCATGAAGACCCAAATGCCAAATCATTTCACAAGAAAAAATACAAGGGCAAAGAGGGTTAAATAATGGGCATTCCAAGTGGAGACCTACCTTGAATCCCAAACGATCAACATGGATGTTGATCAACTTAGGTTGGTGCAATTTTTGTTGAAAGATCATACCTTCAAGTGGTGGACGACACAAAAGGATGTTCAACCAGAGTTATTGGGGAGTTTGCCTTAGAATGCATTCAAGGCCAAATTGAATGAAAGGTTTACACCTCATAATTAAATCTTGAAGGATGGACAAGAACTTTTGAACATGTGCCAATCCAACGAACCTATGTATAAGAAGTTATGTGCAAACCTTTGGGTCGTTACTTAGCCTCATCTCAATGAAAGAAAAGTATGTGTAAAAGTAGACTTTTTTGCATGGTTTGTAACCTTCAGCTCACAATATCATCTTGCAAAGAAGTGAGGTCCTTGCAACCTATCAAGAGATGATGAAAGTTGTGAAGTGCATGGAAGATGACTCAATGCACAAGAAGGCAATAATGCTACTAGTTTCCTAATTCATCACAAGGGTGAGCATCGAAAATGTAACACAAGCTGCAAGTAATCTGAAGAGGGGCCAAAAGAGGAAGTGGAATAAAAACCCACCTAAAGACAAAGGAGCTCCAATGAAAAAAAAATTACGAGATGTTGAAAAAGTCCAGTGTTTTCATTGTGAAGAGTTGGAGCACTTTGTCAAGGATTACAAAAAGGTAAGACAAGACTAAGACAAGACTAAGCACAAGAGGGGTTTGTTGCAAAGGCAAGTGTGGCCAAGTTGGGCCCTAATTTAACCATACTTAAGTTCAAGATAGGATTTAATTGGGTGTTATGTTTTTTGGATTCAGGAACCACACAATCGATTTTGAGCCCAAGTGTGATAAAGTGACTCGGATGGGAGGCCAGAAAGGTGGCCCAACCCATCAAGGTCCACTTAGCACAAGGGGCCGTGACAGCAGCAGGTGAAGTGGTGTTGGGGGCCACTTTGAAATGCGGCAAAGCGAAGTTTGCTGAGAAGTTCAAAGTTTGCACCTTAGATGGCATGGAGGCCATGTTAGTGAACACCTTTTAGACGCTTGTCGTGTTGGCCATCATTTCTGATGTTCCACTATAGCAGCATTGTCTTCTCTTCTTTCTTCCTGGATTGTTTTTAGGTTTTGTTCCTCCCTCACGAAGTTCCTATTTTGGATCTGAGCTTGTTGATTTGTGGCTGTGGTGATGATGATGATGCAAAAACAGCAGTTGGTGGGAATCGAGAAAGATGTGTTGCATGCCTTTCCAACGATCAAAGCCAACGACCTCGAGGTCGGGATCCAGGAAGAAAACAGCCAGTGAGTCAGTTTGATCCTTGCTCAGGATTCTACACACTTCTCGTCTGTCTCTTCTTTCCATGCAAAATTGTTGTGTGTATCTCTTCTTCCTTCCTTGCAGCAAGTGGGCACTCTTTCTTTTTCCTTCTTGTAAGGCAGCTGTAGCAGAAACTGTTGTTGAGCTTCTTTCTTGTTGTAAGAACTTCTTCTTGTCTGTTTTGCGAGCAGATGTCCGATCTGCTTAGTGGAGTATGCGGTGTCCGAGGTTCTTCGTGAATTGCCCATTTGCGGCCACATCTTCCACACTTCTTGCGTGAATTCTTGGCTGTAGAACAACCCACTTGTCCCGTCTGTCGCATCCTCTTGTCACCCACACTCTCCTCGGAAGCAGCAGCAACAGCAGCATCTCCTTCTCCTCCTCCTACTCCCTCTTGGGTTTTGGTCAATCGGCCAGTTCCTCTGCCTCCTGCCACTACTACTCCATTCTCGAGTGTGGTTGCTGCGAGCTCGTCTTCACTCTGCATCAGCACTCAGGCTTCTTCTTCTCCTACCTCTGATCTTGAGATGGGGAACAACAAGTTCCATCATCAAGGCGGAAACCCCCTGAATGGCTCTTCTGTCGAGTATCCAGTGCTGATGAAGGCCGCAGAAGAAGACTTGGGCAGTATCAGCAGCAGTCATCTCACAGTGGGGGGATGGGGTTCTTCTGGATTCTTGGATGCTGCTGCAGTAGTTTCTGACAACACCTGCTCCAAATTGCAGGGCGATAATCGACAACAGAAGAGTTTTAGAACTAGTCCTGGTAGTTGCTGCACTAGCAACATCTAGATCCAAAGCAGGGGCGTTAAGAATCCTTCTATCAACAGCAGGAAGTGGTTGACAGAATCATTTTCTTTTGTTCTCTCTGACTCTTTCAATCCAGAAAATGTCATGCAGGAGCATCAAGTGCAGCTGCCAGGGGGAGGAGGAGCAGATCAAGCAATCAGCATTGACAACAAATCCCCCACCACAACAACAGTAACAACAACAGCAGAAGCAAGGACAAAACCTTACACTGATCTAGGTTTAAGAGCTTCTTCTTTGCCAATTATGCCCATGCCCTCAATGGGATTCAGCAGCAGCAGCATCAGAAGCAGCAAGAAGAAGAAGAAACAGATGATGCTGCAGCAGGAAGGATCAATGCTCTGCCCCAGGAGCCTTGCTGATTCAGAATCAGTTTTTGAGTCAAGAGTTTCAGATTCACATTTGCCATTGACAATCTCACCAGAGCAATGCTCATTCCAGTTTTTGCCTGCGCTACTATGGGTTCTTCTTGCTGTCCGGACTTTAGCAGCTTCAGGCTGGTTGCAACACAACATTAGGTGCCCCGCCAATGCTCCTTCACAAACACTGCAGTAACAGCCAACAACAACTCACTCCATGTGCATGCAAGTTCCTGCCTGCCATCTTCTTTGTGCCTGTAAACAAACTCCAGACTCTCTGATGACATTGGCAACAACAGAGGGGCATTCCTTGATACTTGGCATAATTATTGGGGACTCCCAGGAATCAAAGGAATGGGTCATGCAGCCGTGCAATTTTTTGCAATTTGAATGTCTGGTAGGCCCTGGCTGTGACTGAGTCCTGGGTAGTTCCATCCTCTGCTGCAACAGCAGCAAATCAGGTTGCAAGTGATTGCACTTGCCCCAGGTTTGAGTCTGGAACTGGTTGTGGCTGGATTCTAATTGAGCAATCCTTGGGAGCTTTTATTTTGTGGCGCATGTTTTGTACATGCATCAGAGTGGTCAGCTGCAGATTGTAGGTTGTTACAATCACATATAGATCTTGAGAGATGAGTTGCTTGCAAAATGCTGACGAGGTTACAATTGCTTATAGAGCTGGAGAGACAAGTTGCTTGCAAATGTGGAGGTCACAATCACATGTAGATTGAGAGACAAGTTGCTTGCAAATGCGACATGTAGATTGAGAGGTAAGTTGCTTTGCAAATGCTGCATTTGGATTGAGACACAGGTTGTTTGTAAATGTCACATGTGGATTGAGAGAGACAAAATGTTGGAATGCTAACAAAATTTGAAAGGTAGGGTTTCGCTTGAAATCTTATGGATTTCAGCTTGGACAGCAATTCAAGAAACTCTTAACAGATTTTGAAATGCACATCATGAACATTTTATGAAATGCACATCATTGAATAAATTTTCCCAATTTTTGCAATTGAGCATTGATGTGCCTGTCGGCTTGTAGTGCTTCTATACCCTTGAGATGGCAAGTCATGTTGAGAAATTTAGACATTAAAGAGGTGCAAATAAGTTCAATTCAACATTATGCTCAATGTTGTTAGAGGACGAGGTTTGAAGTAAGAAAAAGAATTTGAACTTCTCAACATTTTAAAGTGTTGCTTGATTTTATGATCAAACTATTTGATCAATTTTAAAATTTGGTACACAAGTCAATATTCTTTAAATAAATTAAGTTCAATTTTACTTTTATTCACAATAACATTAATATGGTGTAGGAATCCATAGTACTAATGAAATTATGCTAAAATGCATCAAATTTGAACCATAAACATAAATTATTATCAAATATCGGATGCCATAAAAATTATAGCAATTACACATTTTAAATTCTTAATTTGAAACATTTGGACAGCTTAATCCAAAAATTTAATGGTAAGAAACACATGGACTAGTAAATGAGCATTATTTTATATGTTGTGAAGCACATATGAACCAACTAAATGTGAACAAGATGAGCAAGTGTCACACAATTAAAGCTAGCTAATTTTTAGTTATTTATTTATTGAATTATTAAGATTCTAGTGATTCTTGAAAAGGTATTGTGTGACCTACCATGCCCCAAATTGCCTGAAGAAGTTTCACTTTAGTCAAGTAACACTTCAATTTTGTTTTGAAGAGTTACCTCAATGAACTAGTACTTAAATGTTGCATCTAGCCAATGGAAAGGGCATGCAAAGTTCAAGGAGCTTTCAACACATGCTTCTTTAATTTTAATGAAATGTGCACAAACACAAACATTTCAACACATTTCCAACCTTGCAACATGCTCTTCATACTAACAAGCAGGGTTCTAACTTCTACCAGATTACTTGTGCTTATTAGAGTTAACCTTAAATTCACCCTGTCTTCAGCTTCTATTTGGGCCTGCTTTCACCCCCTATCCTATCTTTCAGAGGTATTAGCAAAGTAAGGAAATTTTACTGAATCTCAGTATGAAATGTTGAAACTCTGCATTTAATGCATAAGGTTTGAGACTAATTATAGTTCTTGTACCGGTTCTTGCATTCAAAATATATGTAGTAGCAGTGGAGGTGCTGAGGAAAAAAGAAAGATATGACGAAACTCAGTTTACCACCAAAATTGGTAGAAAAACTAGTTTGGGTCGCAATTATTTCATTTTGTAAAAGTTTCGTTATTGGTTACACACTTGATGCCCTATTATGCCAAAACTGGTGATTCTTGCCCCCTAATCATGCGACTTTACGGATAACTCTATTGTCTATTTGTAGAGGTAGATGAACTTTAGGGACGCTCCTTCAACTCGAAGTATTATAGCTATGTAGCTGTAAGCAGACTCTTATGCTTCTTATGGGCAAGTGACTCGAAAATCATGCAACCATCAATTTTTTCTAATCTTTTCTATGTTTTTTTTTTCTTGGTTAGTGAGATCAATGTGCCTGTGAATTATCAATTGATGGGCTTTCTAGATGAATTTCTTGGGTCTTTTGTCTCTTTCCCCTCCTTAATATGAAACATATATTATATGGCTATTGAAAAGATTAGCCAATTAAAATAGAAAATGTTGGTGGAGTTTTCAACAAAAGAACTCATAATTCATAGTAACACACCTAGTGAAAATGTGATTATGTGACGTAGCAGTGAACACCCATGACAAATACACCACCATCCATTGGAAACCTGTTATAACTATGTTTTGGATGAACAATAGTTGAGTTGCCAAGGTTCGATCTTAATTATTTATCTAGCAACCCTCTTATTTCCCCTGCACACTACCTAGATAACTACCAAGGTAAGTGGGTAAACATCGTAGATTAATAGGTAGGGAATGTAAATGCATGTTGAAATGTAACAATAGTGTTTTTTTTTCGTGTGTGTGCAATGACATTTGCAACTTGTAGGCCACAAATTTTCACATAAGTACTTTTCATATTTGCACATTCTGAAAATTGGGCGTTGTGACCAAGATAGGATAGGTGCTACGCACACAAATGGGCATTTTTTTTATGGAATATTCAATTGGTATCTTCCAGGTATCACACAAATTTTTAACAAAAAAATGAACGGTCTCCATGTTGTGTAAAACCTTGGGGGTGGGCTTTACCAGATTTGGGTTTATACTCAGCTTTACTTCATGGGGTCCTTATTTTGGTAAAAGTGCTTTCCCTTGGCCTTTACCTTTCACTAAATTTCACCAAGAAAATATTTTCGTATCATGAGAATATTTTTAAATACATTTTAAAGTGTGCAATAATAGGGTCATATTCTACCGTAGTACATTTTAAACACCAAAACCTTGATATTTACAAGATATTATTTTGGTCAGTAAAATTTTCCATGTGTATAGGCCTTGCATGCACATGGTTAGGAGGATGAAACTTCAAACCTTATGACAAGTCCCAAGGTTGCCAAAACAATAAAATGGGATGATTCTGTCCACGAAGACGCATGGCCACCATGACTAAGTTATATTTTAGTAAGCTATATTAGGCGACACCAACTTACTAATAGCTGGCCAGAGTGAACCAACCTCCATGATTGCACCAGTTGGTCATTCTGTCCACAGGATGAACTATGTTTTTCATCTGCCTCTTCACCCTACATTAACCAACATTCTACCATTCTCAATTTTTTTGCCTGCTGACCTTTGACCGTTTCTTTTTGGGGCCAATTTTTTCCCAATCCTGACCCTCCGTACTACCCTCCCACCTAGTTACCCTACTAACCTACCTACTCTATTGTCCTACCTCTTAGCCTAAACCTTGAACCCAACCAACTAACAACCAATCCTTTTCTTACCCTTTCTATCTTTTCCAGGCAAAACCTATATCTAGACTTCTTTCTTTAAACAAAGCTTATAGCTTTTCTTGGCTAAGCTTTTTTTTGGACAAAAATTATATTTTTTATTGTTTAAACTTTTATCTCTTTGCAAAACCTTTTTTTTTTTTTAGCTAATTTTTTTTCTATTGGCAAAACCTTTTTTTTTTTTGGGGTTAAACTTTTTTATTAGCAAAACTTGTATCCTTTCTTGGTTAATATTTTCTCTATTGGCAAAACCTATATCTTTTCTTGGTTAATTTTCTTAATTGGCAAAACCTATATCTATTATTGGTTAAATTTTTCTCTTTTGGTAAAACGTATATCTTTTCTTGGTTAATGTTTTTAATTGACAAAACCTATATCTATTATTGGTTAATTTTTTCTCTTTTGGTAAAACCTATATCTTTTCTTAACTAACCTTTTTTCTATTGGAAAAAATTGTATATCTTTTTGGCTAAATTTTTTTTCCTTAGCAAAACCTATATCCCTTCTTAGCTAAACATTTATCTCTTAGCAAACACTATATCTTTTCTTAGCTAAACTTTTATCTCTTGGCAAAACCCACATATCTTCGTAGCTAAATTTTTTTCTCTTAACAAAACTTATATCTCTTCTTGGTTAAACTTGTCTCTCTTGACAAAACCTATATCTCTTCTTGGTTAGACTTTTTTCTTTTGGTAAAACCTATATCTATTCTTGGCTAAGCTTCTAACTTTTGGCAAAACTTAAAACCTACATTTAACTCTTGGCAACATTTATATTTTTTCTTGGCGAATTTTTTCTCTTTTGGAAAAATTTATATATCTTCTTGGCTAAACCCTTACCTCTCAACACAATCTTTTTGCATATTAAGTAAACTTTTACCTTTCAACAAAACCTTTCTATATTTTGGGTAAACCTCTCTATTTTATGAATAAACTTCTACTTTTTTAAAGGGAAAAAATTAATAATGGAATCCACAAGGTGTAAATTGAACTTTAACATTATTTTTTATAGAAATCAATCAAGGACATAGAAAATAATGTTGATTTTAGTTAGAAAAAATAATTAAGGAAGTAAGAGAAAAAAATCTTATATTTTCAATGATTATCTAATTCAATCACTTAAATCATAAGAAAATTAATGTAAAACATATGGTTTTAAAAAGAGGGTTAAATTTACATACAAAGGTTGAAGGTTTAGGTTCTAGGCATTACAATGTTCATGTCAACTTTAAATTAAAACACCATGTTTGCAATGGTTTAGAGTTCCCAAAACTAACACCTATTGTATGGGTAACATGCAAATATTGCCTATTATGGACAACATTAATAATAGTTGAAGATTCAATCCTAATATGCAATACCCACATATGAAAACAAGTCATTTGTGATTGAAATGAAGTTTTTTTTTTGAATTTATTTTTGCTTCTTCTAGATTATTTTTCTGATTTCTTGTTTTTTTATTTCTCATTCTAAAATTGTATTATCTTTTTTCTTGTTCTAAATGATTTTTCTTCTATTCCTTCTTCATAATCAATTTTTTAATTTCTAATTTTTTTCTAATTTAAAACAAATTCAAAACTATCTTTGTCAATTTTTGTCAATTTTTGTTTATCATTAAATATGCATATTTTATGCCCAACATTTGGGTATTATGTGAAACATGAAAAATCTAGCCAACATTATATGCTTCAGATGGGAATATTACATAGTTTTTTTTTCTTCTTCTTCTTTTAAATATTTCTCATCACAACATCAAAAACAAAAAATGAAGGTATTACATACAATGGACCAATCATATTTTGATGGAGCTTGAATGAAAATGGGCCTAGATTTTGCAATACCTTCATGATAAAATTGGGGCCCCATTGGAATTGAAATGCAAAAAAACCAAGTCCATGCAATTCCCATATAATTTCTACTACCAATTATATTTCATTTATGTAAAGGTTTTAATATGCAAGTATTGCAAATATTTGCCCCTCCATCATTTAGGTTATAGTTACCAAAAAGTTCAAAAAGTTACAATATTTAAATTATCAATATCCAATACAAATGTTGAAGTATGGGTGAATGTAATTCCTACACACTCAATTATTATTATTCACTACGTACACCAACAAAACAAATACTCTCATCATATTTTTAAACATGTTGATATTGCATCACCTTTATCCAAAAATGCATTTCCTTGCTATGAAAATGAAATCATTAGCAATACCTAAAGCTAAAACTTTCACTATAACTCCATGGTACATTACCTAGACCCATTAAAAGGAAGTCTTCATTATGAGAACAACAAAAAAGACAATACTTACATTAAAATGGCAAATCCCCCATTGGAAAGGTTATGGGATGGGCAATACCCTCATATATCACAACAAAAAGTCATTGTGTCCCATGTAATATGTGAAATTCTATGCAATATGAAAAAGATTTTTACTGATATAGTATATAATAAATAAATATTTTCATATATTATATATATGTGATTTTATATGATAAAACTATTGGATCAAAAAAATTATGTTTTCATGCATGAATACTATGTTTTACATTTTTATCAAGTGAGGCCCACAATAAAATATTATATAATTAAAAAATTTATATATCATATGTCTACACAATTTTATTATCTTTTGTATTTTATCTTTTATTTACATATGTATTATAAACTATTTATTATATATTTCTATGTTAAAAATATTGATTTATTTTTTTGTTATAAACATCTTGTAACATTTTATTAAATAAAGGCAAAAAATAAAATCTGACCTACTTTTCAGAATTAAAATAAAATTTTATTTAAATAATATATAATTTGAAAAACTTTAGCCAAGAAGAGATAAAGGTTTTTCCCAAGAATTATAAGTTTAGTTAAGAAGAAATATAGGTTTTGCCATTGCAAAATGAGTAGGGTAGGTGGGTAGATGGGGTTGTTGGGTGAGCATGGGTGGTACGAAGGGGGAAAAAAAAATGACTATTGGAAGGGGAGCAAAAAACAACTCTAATTCAACCTTTTTTACTTTGGGAGGTTCAATAACTAAGATGAACACTAGTTCATCGCAAATGGATTGGTGTAGTCATGGGGGATGGGTCTCTCCAACCCTAGTGGCTTATAGTTACAAGCACAAACACATAAGCTCACAACACATAGGTAATAGGTACATAGAAGTTAGAATAGGTAGGTAGGGGCTATTGAATAGCTTAGACTAGGTACGTATTGATGTCTATCCACACTGTGTCAAGTTTGAATCTAGAATATTCTTATTCTTCTTCATAATAATAATAGGTTTGGATTCTTAAGCTCATGAATCTTTGTAGATACTCATATTTTCTTTTTTCTCTAAATTCCTGAAAATTAGAAACAAATTGCACAAGAAACCCATTTGTGCATAATGAAGTGTTATTTTGGTCAAGATGACTAAGAAAACAAATTAAGATCACCAAATTTGACAATCCCATTGGCTTGAAAATTAAAATCTTCAGGCCTACACACAACCTTTTGCTGAACATTGAAAATATTGATCCTGTTCTACCATTTTCCATTGGTGATTTAAATTTTCACAAACCTACCAAACCTTATTACACCTTTAAATAATAGTTCACTCAAGATAATCAAGACAAATAAAATAAAATCACAAAATCCAATAATTTCATTAGCCATAACATTTTTTCTTCACAACTATTTAAAAGCTTATTCAACATTTTTTGTATACTTAGGCTCCATGCTACTACACACTACTAGTGACATTCAACTGCATGGTTATGTGTTTGGGGGATGGAAATATGTTTTTGTTGTTTATATTTGTGTGGAAATGCAACCACATATTTGGGACAATGTAGATAGATTATTATGGGTTGAATACAAATGTTATATTGGTTACATATGATATTGTAAAAAGCCCATAAGATGGACCATTTGACTATTGCATGATATTTGCATATGCATATAACAAATGTTTAACATTAATTATTTTATTAATTGTGTAGTATCATCTGATAATTTTTTTGTCGCTGGTGTGTTTGAATCATATATTGTGTAATGTAGGTCTGGTGTGGATGCATGCATTTGGACTAAGATCCAACGGCTATTACTGATGAAAATGCATTGTATGCACTTGGATAAGTATCTATGTACAATTCCTATCATCGTGTATGTGTGTTGTTGGTAGCCTAATGGTTGTAGTTTTTAAACATATAACATTTGCATTGTTACCATCATATGTTGGTCAATCAATCATCCTATAAGATTTAGAAAGACATTTTCACCATTTATGATTAATTGAATATCTTCATGCTAGTAGTCAATAATACAATTATCAATTATGTTGTTTAATTCTTCTTTGATCATGATTAAAAAAAATTGTTGTTGCATTTCAATGTGTAGTGTTTAGAATTTAAAAAAAAAAATTATATCGTGTTTTGAAGAAGGTGTTACCATTTTTATTGGTCATTTTCTGAATTTAGTTTTGCTTATGTTTTGCATAGTGAGATCTTGTAGGATTATTAGTCCATCTATGGAATGTAAACGTGACAATGTTATGTATATGTTGTGCACATTAGTTGAACAATGTCAAGTGGTTGGCAAAGGTCTATTATCAAATTGTCAAATGTTTGAATATTTGTCACTTAATATTAATTAAATCCTATTTTTAAATCTTTTTTTATTTTTAGTCTTTCAACAAATGGAAATTTGGTCATTTTCATGTTCATTTTTTTGGTTGCTTGTTAATTCTTTTGCTATAGGTTTGACTACATTTTTCAAAGTGTTGATTTGCGAAGAAAAAACATATATTTGTTGTATTAAAATGTCTTTAAATATTTTGAGGTATTTATTTATTTTTTCTTTTAGTGTTTATTGTATCTTTATTTTTATGTAATCTTTATTTATTTGTTCTGATTTATTTTGTCTTCGTTCTCCTCTTTGGTTTTTCAAAAAAAATTTGTTTCATTTCATGTTTTTTTGTTTCTTCTGTTTCTATCGATGTTGTTTTTATTTGTTGTTATGGACAATTAGATGTTATTATATGTGTAATGAAGATTCAAAATTGTATAAATGAATGGAATTAATGTTTTGATAAATGATGTTCAAAAATTGAATTGAAAAAATGTGTGTAAATGTTTATTTTTATAGGTTTGATAATACTTTTAAAAATTTCAACAAAATTACAAATCAATGTATTTGAAAGATTTTTTTTCCAATTGTAGTTTGTTATTTTCATTTATTAATTGAAACTCACAAAAAAATGTTACAGAAAAATATAAATTGGTATTGTAATAATTATGTTGAATATAAAATTATCAGTGATTATGAATTAAAAAAATCAATGAAAAAAAGATTTTTTCCCAAATTCCAACAAACCTAATGATTATGTTTGAGGGAGCTAGCTTTTTGTTTATGATTGGTTACAAAACATGCACTTGAAAAAAAAAATGTAGATTGAATTTTATTTTATTATTCTAAAAATCAAACAAGCAAACATGAAAAATAATAGAAAGTTGAACATGAGCTTTTCTTTTTTCCAAATTTGATTTATATGATAAGTTTATAAACATTGTAATTGTTTTTTATTTTATTTGCTTGATTTAAAAGTTCAACTGTATTTAATTCTAATGTTAAATCGTGCTTTTTGGAAGAGAAATGATTGCAATATTTGATGTAATATTTTATGGACAATAAATTTCCTAAATGAATCACGTCCCCATTATTTAAATATATTGTCAATATCAAATATTTTTATTTTACAAAATTCTTCAACATTATCATTTTCTATAGTGATTTTCTATTTTTTGAATGTTGATTCAACAATTTTTGATCTTGTTGTATTTTTTGTTTTTACTATTAAAAAAAATTATCTCTTGATTTTCGTGTCAAACTAAGTTTGTACATGTGTTTTTCCAATATTGATTCTAATTTGAAATTTTTTTTTTGTATTCTTGTATGAACTTTGAATCATCTAATGCAATGCAATGCAAAGTTTCATCTGCATATGTGTTTGTGAATGACACTTGGTTGTAATTTTTTATTTCTCCCACCCAATAAGTATCCTACAATTTTTACAAATAGTGCAAAGGCTATTTCCTTCGTCTTTGGATTAAATAAGGTGTTTTGATAGTTTGGACCTTTCAAAAGAGTGCCCAATTCAATGTCTCTAATGTTTAAAATGTGGTAATCGTGTTTTTTCTATTGGTCGTATAGTGTTTCCAAAATGTTATATTCCTACAATTGTTTTTTGATAATTTAAAAGTATTATGTGTTTCAAAACAAAATTTACAAGTCATATGTTTTGATTTCAAATTTCAATTTTTATTTTTTAGTTTGGATGTGAATGTATAGATATTAACCTTAGGTTTTGAAGATATTATAGTGTTAAATATTGTTACTCTTGCCATTTTTGTCACATTTTTTTGTATGGAAATGAAACAAATCTAGAACAATTAACACATGTAGAATTATTATTGTCCAATTATGCTGATTTTAAAACATTATTATTTGTGGTTTGTTGGGAATATATGAGTTTAGAAAAATAAGTTTATTTTGTTTAAATTGTTACCTGATTATATTTTTTGGTGGGGTTGAAAAATATGATTTCAATCTATATAAATTATCGACATATTATTTAATTGTAAATATATATGTTGCTGAACATGTCCTTAAAAAAAGTTATTGAACATGTGTTTCCTTTTCTAGGCAATGTTTAAAACACATGCTTAAAGACTTGTATAGTTTGGAATTTCAATGTTTGCCAAACTCATTAACCAAAATGATCACAAATTGAATCTTATAAACATATGGACAAAGTTTTCAAAG
>Ga0116231_10011015_pt1 | contig 14168 bp, 9 predicted proteins | sample S1TSphgellanicum_2_FD_89695 | JGI IMG/M metagenome (GOLD analysis project Ga0116231, IMG submission 89695) | Host-associated microbial communities from peat moss isolated from Minnesota, USA - S1T2_Fd - Sphagnum magellanicum MG | ecosystem: Host-associated > Plants > Peat moss > Unclassified... | reverse complement strand
GGGCCAGCACGGGCCAAGGGGGGGGCACAGGCGGGGAAGGACCGGGTGGGGGGAAGCTCGATGGGTGCATTATGCACCAGGTTCACACTAGTAATATCTGTTTTACTAACACAATAATCCTCACAATGTAACCATTAGGGTTAATCATTGTTGCCCACAATTTATGTGATCAATTAACCATTTATAGTTTATATAAATCTCAAGAGAAAACTTTCACAAGAAGAAACAAACTTCTCTCTACTGTGGGTAATAATAGTTGGTCATACCACAAAGAGGGAAGTTGAGAAAACAAGAGAACACTTGAAATGAATGTGTGTATGCTTCTTGTAGTCTGACAGGTCCAAGCTTTGCAAATGTGGCCCCACCAGATGTAAGTTTTCAAGTTGGATAAACAATTGAAAAAACTCAACCTTTTTATGTTTGGTGGACGGGAGAGGGGGTATATAGGCAAACATCCTTTGCAGTATATGAAAATAGCCCTGTTGTGTTGCAAAATCAAGATTAACTTCTCCTCAAAAGGAAAATCCTAAATGGAACATGAGAATGTGTCAAGGTACATGACCAACCCATTGTAGTCCATTGCTTGTCACTCCAATGCACCGAAAGATATCCATAGAGAATAAAGAAGACCTTGATGCAATTCATAGCAATGCTTACAACCATCGTGAGGTGATCCATTGCAAGGGTATCACTTGTAGGCCTAAACATAATTGTTGTTTTTCTCCCATTAACTCATGAATTTTTTTCTAAAATCGCATGGGTAAAAAACAAACTCTTGAAACTTTATTTCCCCCCATTAATCATGGAGGTCCTCCTTTTTCCTTTCTTGTTATATAGTAAGCCAAACACATTTCCATTGCTAAAAGTTAAAAGCCCTTAATTTGTAAAAGAATGGTAGATATGTTTGTGTCTAGCACTTTTCATTTGAACTGTAGGTAGTCCAAAAGTGATTCAAAAACAAAACAAAAGTAGAAGAGGGTTTAGGGTTTAGGGTTATTTCTACCAACCAAAGTTTGCAAGTGAACACAAGTGGTGAAAAGCATGCAGCACAACAAGGGAAAGGAAAGGAAGACTTCAACCACCTTCTTGCACCCACATACATCCATGACCACCTTCAACACCCAAGAAAATGGTTTCAGCCTATGTTTACATATCCAAAATCCCCCCCCAACTTAATCTAGTATAAGTAGAGAAACAAAAAGATTGCTTACTCTATGATAGTTAGAGTATTTAGTTAACAACATAACATGTTCGTTAGATACCCTAACCAAAACCAAAAAAGGTGTGAAAACCCCATTCTGCCAAAAGTAATGGTGATGATTGTTCAGATCTTCAAATCAATGGTCATGATTCAACCAAGTCTTCCATTTGTAGAACATTAGGTATTAGGAAATGTGTTCCTAAGTCACATGGGTTCCAGGAATTTTCATTCCTTTAAATTAATTTGCTCAGTGCCTAAGATTCATTTTTTTCATCAAAAACAACTCCAAAAATATAGTATCTAACATGCTTTATAATGGGCAATCAAAGTTGAACTATATATATATATATATGTTTTTGATTCAAATGGCCCTTATAAGGGTACTTTTCATGATAGTTAATTTCCCACCAAAATTTTAGTATGCATCTATTTATATGGTTAGTGTTCCCTTTCCCTAGGCCAACGTCTTGGGCATCTATGAAAAAAAACTAAAGTTAAATAAGTTTTTTAAAGGTTCCTATTGGGTTTTTATATGTTCTTAGCCAAAAAATGACTTTCCTAAAATATTTGGTTTAGGAACTATGTGAAAACATCAATACTTTTCCAAATGTTGATTATTATGCATCATTAGAATATTCATAAGATACATTATGTAAGAATATTAAAATATCAACAAAATGTTAAAAGATTAAATCAAGAATTGGTCATGAATCCTACCTCCTCCATGAAATTAGGGGTGTGACGTTTTTAATGGTACCACCCAAATGTATTTACACCCTTGTGTAAGAAGTTTTAAATCATTTTTCCTTATATGAGCAAACTGTTGATGCCACAAATAAGGTTGTCAACTTGTTTTTTTACAAAATGGGTAAGTTAAATGTTTTCCATTGCTTTTTGTTTGGTGGTGCACTATAGTTTGTAAAATCAGTTCACATGTATAGGCATATTCACAATCAATGTACCCAAAAGGATGGTCCAACGAAAAAAGGATTGTAAAGGATTATTTTGAATTTTTATTACATTTATTATTTCATGATTATAGTGGATTGGTGGATTGGTGTATGACTATAATTAGAATGATGTCATGTTAATCTAATACAAAAATCCAAAAATAAATTGTATATAATATAGATGTCCTTTTGAGTCCTTTTAAATAATTTGAATCCTTATCTTAATTGTAATTTTCATCTTAAATTTGAATAAAAAAAATGTATTAAACAATGCAATTGATTTCAATTTTCTTTCATAGATAAGTAATGCATACATTTATGTTTAACAATGTTCATATAATCATTTGATTAAATAATATATGATATATATTTTTTGAATGCTACACATTCCATTTGGTTGATTTTTTGTATTCATTAACCTTAAAATTTGTCGCCCCAAATGTTGGCAAAATGTGCAAGAAATTTTCATGTAAGAAAACATGTTAAATTGTATATAAAAGCTTATGTACTCATTTTCTGCATTTTTGGTTTTTTACCAAAATACTTATGCATAACTACATACATATTTTTTAAATCACTACCATCATGCAAATTATCATAATTTGAATTATCCAATATTTTTCACTTAAATTTATTCCATGTAGATTTTATATTTGGAAGATCACAAAAACAAAGCCTTGAGTCTCATGTCCAAAAAAGGGTACCCTGATTGTGAATATGACCATGTGCCCTTTGTGATTACATAATTGTCTTTATTCTTTATAATGAATGGATTGTCTTTGAATTAAAAAATGTGGCTCTATGAAATGGAGCCTTATTCACAAAAAATAAAATTTTAATAATTCTTAGTACATGCAACACATCAATAAAGGTTCCTCTAACAACAACATTTTTTCCTATTTCATGACCTAATATCCATGTTACCCTTTCCTTTGGCTTCCTAAATTGAGTAGTTTCCCATCTAAATTTTTACAAAGACAATAATTTCATAGTCATGGAACCATTCACTACAAGAATACAAATGCATTGACGTTCCAAAATTAATGTACCATGCATTTGCTTCATGAGAAATTGATAATGCAAAAAAAATGATTCTCTAATTTTAACAATATTTCCCTCATTTGCCTTTTGCTTTTGCAATATGTTGTTTTTTCTCTTTTATAATCTTTAAATCAATGGCCAAGTTGTTTGCAATAGTTGCAAACGTTTTTGCTTTTATCTTTCATACTTTTTTTGGAATCAAATTGCTTCTATGTGAGCAAAGTTACACCACTAGTCTTGATGTTCTCCTTCTACATCAATTTTTCATTCGGCAATTTCATGCACACATTGTCCCAAGTGTAATTTGTAGGCTTCAAAGACTCCAAAGCTCTAATAAAATGTTGATAGCTTTTTGGAAAGCTAATGAAAAATACCATGACCTTCACTTCACTAGGAACTCCAGTTTTGATTACATCAGGTTCTTTTACCATCATTCTAAGCATGTTCACATATTGTTCCATCGTGTCTAAAGGATTCATTTGTGACACAAAAAACTTCTTGATTAAAAAAATCTTGTTAATAAGTCCCTTATCTATGAAACATTTGGCCAAAGCTTCCCAACTGCCATGTGTAATAGTTTCTTTTCGAACTTTCATCAACTAATTGTTGGACAAGCTTTGAACAACAAGTTTCGCACTTGGTTCTCCTTCTTTGTGTATGTCGCAATGACTACAATTCAACTTCATCTAGTTTGATCTTTGTTTTGTTTATCAAGCCCCCACAACCCCTTTGCCTTCAACAAATTTGTCTCCATCTTGAATCACCATAGCATGTAGTTTTGTCCTCAAGCTTGTCCATGAGTAGTGGGCCCATTACTTGCAAGCAATGAATTGATGATTCATCGATGAGGGAAGGTAGAAACAAAAAATGAAACGAATAAAAAATGATATGCTCTAAGAAATTACAATGGATACGCAAGATTTAGTGTTTTTCATTTCAACATGAGTCCTATTTATACATGAACATGTCTTAATTACCTAGCTATCTTCTTGTCTATCTAATAACATGGTCACCAAACTCATTAAGTTCTACTACATGTGCTTCAACTGATTTAAAGTTCAAGCAAAGCTCATCATCTGCATGATTGATTAGAGTTTCTGTGTGTAGGGTTGCAAATGAGGACACAGATTTGTGAATAGACATAGCATAACAGGAAACCATCAAAATCAATACAATACTTTGAAAACATTTCGAGCTGCACTTTGGCCCCCTTGTTTTTTTTTTCTTTCCTTTCTGCAATGGATCCCATCCATTCTTTCCCCCCAAAAAAACACTTTGAGCTGTACAGAACTTGCTGTTAGATGTGAGTAGTTGCATGCAATCAGTACTAGTGAAGTAACTATAAGGATCATTTTCTCCAGAATGCTCTAAGTATTCTCCTAACTAATTCACTGGCCTTTACTGATATCCTCAGCTGCTGTTGCCTTCCAGTACCTGTAACAATCCACATGAACTTCTTTTGCTGAGAGTTGAGGCACCTGGACTAGAGGCTATCAATTGAAACCCATCCACCACGACGTAACAGATGATTGCTGGTGCAGCTTGAACTTGTCAGGTTTGAGCAGAGTGTACATATATCAAATGAAATTGCAAAAAATCAATAATGTGTGTGTGATTCGGTTATCAAGAGATGCACCCAAAACTGCACAGCAGGCATCCAAATCAATCCAAAAAACCCAAATAGGCTGATATGTCACAGAAGGAAAATCCACGGGGATGCATGGACAAAACCCAGAGGTGTCTTAGAAGTTTGTTGCAAGACCTGATTCTGTGGAGGGGGGGAGGGGCGTGGATTTTTTTTTCATTTTTCTGTTGTTCCCAACATGTTCCCCTCAAGTTCCCAATGGGTTCCCATCAGGTTCTCCAAGGTGTGCATCTCGATGGATGCTTGCCGAATCCTGATAGCATAATTCTCATACATAAGGGTCTCAACAGACGCGCATTGTGTATTTTCAAGGCACTTTACATGGCACAATTTTCTCACCCTCCCAAAGTAGGAGATTTTTTGTTAAAAAAAAACAATTTTTTTTATAAACTAATTTAAACGATTGTTGTTGGGCAAGGAAAGTTTCTGTAAGTGCATATAAGTCTTCATCATTATGCAACGGAAAGCATTAATAGTGCCTTCCCCTATACATAAAATCGTGGTTAGCCTAGCATTCAGATTACTTCTGAGATATTGTTTTTGAGATTTGTATTTCCAGTGAATGTTTTCTCCTTTATTTTATGCTTTTCTTTTACTTTATGAAAATGTTACATTTTGACAAGTGTCAAGATTTCCTTTCAGCAGTGAGAATTTCATGCAATTTCACTTTACAACCGAATAAAAACAATTGAAAAATGTAAATAATTAAAAAGTACAGCAGTTGAAGGTTCGATGAAATAGAGCAATCCTATTGGCTCAGAGTAATAAATTGGACCCATAACCATTTGATGAGGGTCCAAGACCAACAAGAAGTTGCAAATTGAGGCTAAACCTACATGGCACCATTTTGGAGGGAAAATCAATTGATGGAAGCAACCCTGTAAAACTTTATTGAGAGACACGCTGTACATTAGGAAAATGTACAAAGGGATAAGAAAATAAAAATAAAATAAATCAATTGGTTTTGATGAAAATGAGCTCATAGGAGAGCTCATGATTTGAAGAACCAAGATGCAAGCTAGGGTCCAAGGCAAGATCCAAATCAAGGATTCAATTTGCTTCAAATGAGGTCAAATTGGTTCCTAAAAATTTGACCCCATCTAAAGTGGGTCTAACACAGCCAAAATCTCACCAGTCATTACGTAGGTGGGAAAAAATTCAACTGAGGCAACCCCACACGGTAAGCTAGTGAACTGAAACCCAACAGAAAATTGTTTCCTGACCACTTATCATCCATCCTTGATGCTGGTGCTCACTGCTGGTTGTTTTACGGGCAGCAGCTTTCCTTGCCTCCTGCTACGGCATTGTGAATCTTGTGTGCCGCTCGCCGTCGCTTCGTCCTTTTGATTCGTCGGGGCGAAATTTCTGCGATCTGTTCGTGTGAAGGAGTCGGTAAACAGCTTCGTCAAATCATAACGTATATGAATTTTCTTTCTCCATCTCTCCTGATTTTCTCGACATTTCTTTATCCGCTGAATAATTAATTTGATGGATGTCAGAAGAAGCGCACTTCTTTTTCTATGTGCACTGTGCGATTTGGCAAGAGGCACCTATCACAGTTGTATTCAGTACTTGGGCAATCGTCATCATCTGCAACCCAACAGTTCCTTTTGGTAGAATTTGGTCTTCACGTGCTGCTGGTGATTGTGGCTTCTTCTATTGCCTTTTTTGTTTCCTTGTATTGTAGACATTATGTTCTTGAGAGATCGTTACTGCAAGCTGAGCTGCTGCTGCTGCTGAGGCCGCTGTTGAACGGGAGTTGCGTACTTTCTGGATGTTATTACCATGTGAGTTTTGCTTTCTGTTTTTGGTTCATTGTGAGAATTTGGGTTTGGAAGTGTTGGCGGAGTGTTTTTTTGAGTTCCTAGAACAGTCGGATAAGCTAACTAACTAAGCTCAGAGGTAATCCATTCCCCCCCGTCCGGAGAGTTTGTAACATTTTCAAACTTTTGTTTTGCTGGATTTTTTTGTGGTTTCTAGTAGTGCAAGCAGGCGGTTTTTGAAGGACTTTTTGGGAATTGTTGTTGATGGTTTTTTTTTTTTTCTCTTCCCAGTTTCAGATGACTGCAGGATACCAGGTCAGAGAGAGCTCCCAAATTTTGTGTCTCGTCTCTGTTCCTTGATTCTGGATTGCTATTTCTTGCACACAATAGGTTCTTGAATTCATTAGCCTATAGAAGCACTAGGCTAAGGCACACTTAGTCCATGCTTTTTGGCACACATTAGCAGCAAATTTCTTCTTGAATTTTCCATGTTCTAGGGTTTCTGTGAGCAATCATATTGCAAAAAATTCATCCATAAAGCTTGTTTTAGGTCACTTATCATTTGAGCCATTTCTAATTAAGCATGCTGCATTTGCCTCATCCCACCTGAACTTCATAAAGCAGTTTGTAGTTGACCCAAAGGAATGCAGAAGCACCATGTATTTGTCCATGATGTCAAGTTGTATCATGGACAAGCATGATTTGGAACAACTATTCTTTTGCCATGTGAATGGTGAGCAATTTTATTTATCTATCTCTGGTCCCGCAGCAGGTTCACCAATTTTTAGGGCATGCAACACATGATTACTTTCTTAGAGGAATTAGGAAGATACCAAGCATTTTGGCACTAGTGACATGGGTTTTTTGTCCACAATTGATCTTGTGAGAATTGTGTATGCGCAGGATGCATCAAGCAATGACAGAGCCTGCCACCCAGGTCCTCATCGACAAGGTGTCAGAGTTGTCCAGGGCAGCAGGCAAGGTGGTGGTGGAACAGGAGAATTTCCAGCTGCTAGGGGACTTCTTGGATGTTGTTAAGACAGTTGCTGTTGAGCTGCAGAATGGTGAAGACACCTCACATGTGCTGGAAGACCTGTTGGAGTCATTAGTTGAGCCTGTAGAGAGAGCACAGGAGCTCATCACCTTCTGCACCAACAAGAGTCGTATCTATCTTCTGCTGCATTGTCGGCAGGTTGCAATGCAGCTGGAAGAGGTCACTCGTAGTATGGGCCGGAGTTTAAGCCAAGTTCCTGTGTCCTTCATTCAGGAGGGTGGCAAGGACACAAAGGGGTCAATTGACTCACTAGCTCAAGAGATGGAACATTATCTTTACCCAGTCAAAGAGAATGAAGCACACCTATGCCAAACCCTAGAAAGAGAGAATGAAGGCATTTTGAGTTACCCTGCGGTACAGACAGGCATTTTGATGGACATTGCACGCACAGTTGGGATTGAGGACCTGTCTCGGGACCCATCTGCATTCAGGAGTGAACTTGAGCTCTTAAGACAGGATGTGGAGGAGTCACAGAACGATGAGGACGTGCATATGATGGATTTGATAGGAAACATGTTTGAGATTTGGCTGCAGTCAAATGCACAGCCAAGCCTATCAGATGATGCTCAGACTGTACATCCTTCTCACAAGCGTCTAGAGCCTCTCTATGACACCTTCATTTGTCCACTGACCAAGCAAGTGATGCAGGACCCTGTGACAATAGATAGTGGGCAAACCTATGAACGATCTGCAATCAACCGATGGTTTCAGGAGTGCCTTGAAAACGGAAGACCTACAGTTTGTCCAATAACTGGTCAGCAGGTCCAAACAACACTGAAACCCAGCCTTGCTCTTCGGAACACCATTGATGAATGGACAAGCCGGAATGAACAGTCTCGGGTTGACATTGCAGGGCAACTTATCAGTGCAGCTGACAGTTCTAAGGAGGATGTCTTGTTTGGTTTGAATGATTTGCAAGCCCTTTGTCGCAAAAATAAATTCAATAAGTACTGCATACGCAATTCGGGTCTTATACCTGTGATAGAGGGCCGGTTGAAGAATGGGGCTGAAAATGGGGTGGAAGTACGATGCACTTCACTTGCCACTCTCTGCTTACTTGTGAAAGATGATGATGATAACAAGGTGATGACTTCACTGTGTGGCAACAAATTCCTGTGAAGCACTACTATTGTTTATTACGGGCAATTCATTTCTAGTATTATACACATCAGAACACAGTTGGATAGCTTGACAGGATACTTGGGTTCACGAATAATATGAATTCATCTTGCAGGATGTTGTAGGGGAGACGGATTTGATACGTCTTGCAATCAAGTGCCTGTCAAGGGATTTGCCACAGGAGCGGGAGGCAGCAGTAGCACTGTTGTCTGAACTTTCGAAATCATATCCACTCTGTGAAAAGATTGGAGCAACCAATGGTGCCATTCTTCTTCTAGTGGGGATGCTCAGCAACCGCTCTCAGAATTTGGAGGCAATTTGCTATGCTGAGCAGACCCTGAACAATCTGGAGTGCTGTGACAAATGTGTCCGACAAATGGCAGAGAATGGACGGATTCAGCCGCTCCTCACACGCCTGGTTGAAGGTAGCTATTTTGGCAGTTTGTGTGCACATTTGCTCTTATCTTTGAGCTTTAATCAAATATGTGTTTATGCATTGTGAGTTTGTGATGATTTTGGACAGGATCTGACGACTTACGCATAGAAATGGCAGAAGACCTTGCGACTGTGCCACTGACTAGTGAAGACAAAGCCAAAGCTGCAAAAACCGTGACAATGACACTAGTGGAGATGCTTGGAAGCAACAGCCGAGCAGCACAGGCAGCAGCATTGAAGGCACTCTGTAGTCTCTCAACTCTTGAGAGCAATGGCAGTTACTTGATTGAGGCTGGTGTTTTAACCCCACTGATGCATGATCTCTTTCTGGTGGGACCCAACCAGGTCTCAAGAAAGCTCAAGGAGGTTTCAGCGAGTACACTTGCCAACATTGTGAATTCAAGTGGAAACTGGCAAACTATTCCCATTGATGCAGATGGAAACACACTGACATCAAAGTCTGTTGTCCACAACTTTCTACAGTTGATAAGCAACACAGGCCCAGCAATTGAGGCCAAGCTTTTGCAGGTGAGTCTTGCAAATGACCTCCATATATCAAAACAGGTGTGCTGTTCACAATCTCAAGTTGCCAACTTGATGCATGAAATAAACAAACACTGAATCTCTGCCCTCTTTGGGACACTGTTCTACATCAGAAGGTTTTACAGAAACCAATCAAGCCCTTTGCCTTCATGTTGTGCTGCAGGTGTTGGTTGGATTGGCATCATCACCTCAAGAAATTGGAAAAGTAGTTTCACACATTAGGAGTGCAGGAGCAACTGTGAGCCTTATCCAATTTCTGGAAGCTCCTCCAGAACTGCGGGTGACATCAGTGAAACTTTTGTTTCTTCTCTCTACGCATATGGGGGAGGAGCTAGCTGATGGCCTCCGAGTGACAACTCGCCAGCTTAGCACATTGTTGAGGCTTCTGAGATCTGACAATGAGATAGCAGAACAGGCAGCTGCAGCTGGCCTGCTTGCAAACTTACCTGTGCAGGATCTTGAACTCACACATGCCTTGCTAGATGAGGGGGCCTTGCATGTCCTCATCAATCGAATCCAGGATGTTCGAAGGGGGATTGGCTCCATTGGCTCTGGCCGCTACATGGCCCCTTTACAAAGTCGGTTGGTGGCTATACTCTCTCGCTTCACATATGCTTTAGATGACAAGGAGATTCAAGCCCTGGCAACAGGTTACAAGTTCACACCATTCTTCACATCACTTGTACAGTCAGCAGGTTTGGATGATGTAGAGAGGTGGGCAGCAGTAGCCTTGGAAAATCTTTCAAGGAAGTCAAAGGATCTATCTGAACTCCCAGATTTACCCCAATCCAAGGGAGTGTTTCTAGAGTGGCTGGGGTGTGTGAAGCGTCCAAGCCTCCCCCCAGGGCTATGCCCTGTGCATGGAGGTATATGCTCAGCAACAGAGACATTTTGTCTCCGAGAGGCAAATGCTGTAGTCCCTCTGGTTTCCCTCCTTGACCACAACAATCTGGATATTGTTGAGGCTGCACTAGGCGCTCTGTCCACCCTCATCATGGATACAGTTGATGTCGAGCAGGGTTCACAGGTTTGTTTTTCCTGTCCTACAAAGTGCACAGATGTTTTTGGAACTTGGATCAGGTGTCTTGAAAGCAGGCCTTAAAATTGATACTGTGTTTTGGTGTTTCTCAAACCCACAAGAGTACAAGTTTCTTAAGTTCTGCAATACCGTATCCCACCGACAACGAGCACACAGTGTATCTGCAGATAGCCAAGGACTTCACTGTCAATTTGAGTTATAGCCCAGGGTTTAGGGTTGAGGGTTTACTGGTAAAGTGTTTTTTCCATGTGCTTGCAAGCACCATGGAGGTGCTTAAGTTTTGATGTCAAACATGGTTTTGATTCATGAACATTACTCGTGAACTTGTACGTGGCAGGTCCTGCTAGTTGCAGGTGCAATACAACCAATACTGAATATATTGCTAGAGCACCAGACAGAGGTGTTGAGGGAGAGGGCAATGTGGATGATGGAGCGAATTCTCCGCAACGAAGACCTTGCTCAACGGATTATGGTAGACACTGATTCTCAAACTGCTGTTGTTGATGCCTTCCAACATGGAAACAATGCCACAAGGCAGCTTGCTGAAAAGGCTTTAAAGCACTTAAACAAAATCCCAACTGTTACAGGAGTGTTTCTAAAGGTTTAGGAGCATAGTTCTAAGGTTTCTTCAATGGAGAAAAAGACTGGATGTTGAGGTTGACAGAAACCATGTGCAATACACAACATTTATTGCATCCATAATCAGTTGCCAATGCAATGAGCAACTGTTTTCTCGAGGAACTGATAATTGAGCTTACAATCTGTATAATTTCAGTTTGGTTTTCTGCAACATCTGCATCTGTTTTTTACGTTGTGTGCAAAAACAAAATCAAGACATTTTTGCACACAGAAGGTTTGTGGCAAGCTTATCAGTAAAGCTTTCTTGAAAGCTTCAGATGCTTTTCCAAGCAGCCTGTGAACATGATGTCTTCAAGCAGAATTTCTATGTACTCTGCCCAGCTGAATGGGACTCGGCCATTTTGCTACATTTGTTGATTTTGTACTGCAGCCAAGATTTTTGTATGGGGGGGAGGCACTGCTATCACTATCTTCTGGCCCATGAACAGAGGGCAGAGCCCGAGGTCCAGGGCGGAAGGCACTGACAGCTGACAGAAGTGCCTACATTTTGTAAAAATCAAGGTGCAGAAATTTAGGCTTTTTCTTTTGTTCCCAACTTCAAACTTGATGGTAGCTCACCCAGACCTGTTGCCATGAGGCACTGTCATAAAGTGTAGGGTAAAGCCCTAGGGTGGGGGCATCCTCAAAATAAGGGGCCTAGGATGAGGTGATAGCCAAGTTTGGCCCTGCGTTTTGGGAATGTCCCCCACACCATGGGCTTTACCTATTTTAGAGCACAAGGCAAAATTTATCATGAACCAAACCTATGTAGATCACGAGGGTATGAATGGGGAGAGTTCTTATGCCTACCCCTCAATAGTGGGGAGGGTTCTTACACCTATAAGTAGGCATAGCTTCCCTCCCATCCTTGAGGAGTAGGCATAATATCCCTCCCAATTTCTAAGAGGGAAATTCATGGATATAAGGTGCCCTCCACATACACTACATATTTTCTCTTAGTAAAGAGTCTTATTAAATCTTGACAGTTTCATTTTATGTGACCCACACCACTTCACCCAAAAAAGTTTCTACAGTTGGCTGCCATTTGGGCGGTGACAAAGAATAGTGCCACTGTTGAGGTGGACCTATAAGGGTTTCTGCTTTCACAGATAGAGGCTTCCATGCAAGTCGCTAGTCACTACCACTGCCGGCACTGAGGCATGACCATAAGGCTCCACATTTTAAGGGGCCTATCATCCATAAGGTATGGTACCCTTTACCTTGGGTAAGGTGTTCTAAAAATTAGCCTTCTTGTCACTTTAGGTTTTGCTCTTCTGGCTCCGACTTGGGTCCTCTCTCTTTGTTCCTTCCTTTCCTCCTTTGTTGGGTGCTTTGTTTAATGAAGTTTGCCAGGGTTTCATCATCATTCTTGCCCCTCTTTTCAGGAACAATCCTGTCCTGCATGGTATCCTAATTAACATGTAATTATGGAGGATTCACATTGGTGGAGGTGTAGCACAAGTGTATAAAAGGGCATGTGATTGGGTTAAGACTTTTTCTCCTACCTATCACATGACCAGAACTTGTAGTAAGCTTGCAACCTTTCTTGCAAGGACCTCCAAGGGCATCACCTTAGGAAAAAAGAACTTCACAAAATTGCAAACCTACTACTACTATCACCACCATCAACTCACCTTCTCAAACCTTGAAACAACATAAACCTAAGAAAAAAGGGAAGGTGAAATTAAATTTGAAATCTTTATTAAAGAAGAGATTGAAAACAAGGAGTGGCCTAGAAATAACATTGTACAATGCATCTCCTCTCATTATGTGGTGAGACGCATGAATTTTTTTCCATATCACCAAAATAAGGTGTGGCACAATTTTCATGAATGTGATGTTTGGTTTCTTCAATTTTGTGTTTCAATCCTCATTTTCATTTTGTGGTTCACTTTTTCATTACAAAATTCATTTACAAGTGTTAATAGTTGGAAGGAGTTGTGTGTAAAACTATCACCAAATTGTCCAAATTTTAACAAAGATGTTGAGCCTTATCAAAAACAATGGTAGAAAATTTACAAAGACTACCAATATGACAAAGCTATCAATGTTCTCTCATGAAATGAGAGATCTCAAAAATGTAAGTGGTATTTGTTGATTGATGAATGCATGTTTGATCACCCCAATGCGGTTTCACATGTTCATGAAGTGTTCCATGAACCTAAAGGCATGTAGACTATTGTTTCCTTTGAACAAAAACTCTCAAGAAAAAATGAAACTTGAAAAAGTTTAAAAGAATTATTCTTCACATGTTCTAAAGAAAAGAAAAAATAATGATGGTTTGCTAAATGAATGCTTATAAGAAGTTTGAGAAAAAAGACACAAGTTAACACAATCATGAAAGTTATTGAAGATGTTAAGTTGTTATTGTTTAGGAACATGCAAGAAATCATGTATGTATTTGTTGACAAATTATAATATACACATGGTTACAATCAACTACCTGGGAATGTATTTAGTTAATTTGAAGCTCTAAGCAAATGTACATCTTTTTTCCTTATGATGTTCATCAAGATTTTTCACTCCACATTTTGTTCAATGAAATAGATGCAATATGATTTTGGGCATTGTGTGATATTACGTTCATGCTTCCAATTTTTTTTTATTTGTTGTTTAAGTACATCAATCACAAGCTAGCACATTGATGTATTTCTATATAACTAGTGTGAACCTGGTGCATAATGCACCCGTCGAGCTTCCCCCCGCCCGGTCCTTCCCCGCCCGTGCCCCCCCCCTGACCCGTGCTGGCCCCCCCCGTCC
>Ga0116231_10011009_pt1 | contig 14171 bp, 10 predicted proteins | sample S1TSphgellanicum_2_FD_89695 | JGI IMG/M metagenome (GOLD analysis project Ga0116231, IMG submission 89695) | Host-associated microbial communities from peat moss isolated from Minnesota, USA - S1T2_Fd - Sphagnum magellanicum MG | ecosystem: Host-associated > Plants > Peat moss > Unclassified... | reverse complement strand
TAGCTTCATCCTTCAGATGAAATGAAGGGCCCTTCTGTCCATCACATGCACAACACCTTCCACCATTTCAATAAAAAAGCCCCTTCCATGCTTTGTGTTTGGGGGTGGGGGGGGGGGAGAAGGCTTGTTCCCAAGGGCCTCCCCTAATTTGTTGGCTTACTTACTACACCCTCAGGCTACTGCCCTTGAGGCTATGACCCTCAGATTAGGGGTGGTCCTTGCACATAGGTCTTTACCCTATACATGAAAGAACTGGCAAAAATTTATCCAGTATACATGGAGGGTGCCTTCCCTTAGGAAAGTTTCTTTGGGGGAGGTACCTTAACTATAAGGTTCCTAAAAAATTCATAAGGTCTCTAGTTTTTAGGAACCTTATATATATGTTCACACTGGGTAAGGTGTAAGGACCTTGAACAGGGCGATTCTGAGAATTTAGGTCCCATGCTCTCGCCTCCCGCCTCATGATGGTCCCTGATTCCCAGGGTCGCCCTATTCCGGGTCCTTAGCCTAGAAACCTAACCTACTTATTTTGGGAGGTCAATAATGAAAACCAAGTTGTGTTGGTTGAGGAGGTTGGAAATACCCGGAACCACCAGTTCTTTTGATTCTGCCCCCTCTTTTTTGAAATACCCGGCACTGGCAGATTCTTTTGACTCTGGCCAGTTCTGTTTATTCTGCCCCCTCTTTTTTGAAATACCCGGCACTGGCCGATTCTTTTGACTCTGGCCAGTTCTGTTTATTCTGCCCCTTTTTGAAATACCCGGCACTGGCCGATCCTTTTGATTCTGGGGTGGGAAGTGCCCGGAAGAAACGGTTCTTTGATGCCGACTTGGGGGGGGGGGAAGTTCAAGGAACCGGAGGTTCTTTGAAGAATCAACGCTGCTGTTATACCCCCCCTTCCTTGCCTGCCACCGGGGTGGCGCGATCATGGCATGAAGCGACAGAAAATCAGGAAGGACGTGCAAGCTCCCAAGCTCTTCCTGGATCTTTGCTGCCAGAAACAAGATCCTCCTCATTGCAATTCCCCCCCCTTACACACAAAAAGAAAAATACCCATTTGCTCAATCTCTCAACAGTTGTTGGCTGTCTTTCTTTGGCAAGCATCTTCTTCTTCTTCTTCTTCTTCTTCTTCTGTCCCATATCTGGAGATGCCAATCTGCTGCACCATCCCCCGCCAATTGCTGCATCATTTTGGTGCTATTTTTATTGGCATCCTGAATTCTGCAACCTTGTTTGTCCTCAGGTACTAGTTAGACCCACTCTCATGGTGTACTGCAGAACCAGAGGGATTCTGGATTAAGGAATCTCATGGATTTACTTACTGCAGAAACAGAGAGATCATTCTTCACGAAGAAATCTCACGGATCCACTGCAGCAACACACAGAGATTCTGGATGAAGAATCATAGGAGGATCATTATCATCACACTAGAAGCAAGAATTGCAGTTCCATGATTTGTGCATGAATTCTGTGAGCTGACCACAATAGGTTGCCTGCAGATCCGAGGAACTTGGGTAGATATATGATCAGGTTCCCGGGTTCATGATGTTTTGGAAGCTTGAGAGTTTTGGAGACAAAACAGAAGAGGTATAGAGCTGGAGATGCGGGGAGATTGTGGAAGGAAATGCAGGTAATGGGTTTTGCGGAGAATGATGTCGCAATTACTTTGTTGGCTGCGTTGGCGGGCTTCCTGGCACTTTGGGTTCTGTTGACGAAATGGCAACAAGCTCGAGCTGGCGCAGCAGGAGGAGGAGCTGCTGCTGCTGGAGTCGTCGATGGTACGAGGCTTACAAGCACCAAAATGCCGCCTGGAAGCCTTGGTTGGCCGATCATTGGCGAGACGTTTTCTTTCTTGTCTGATGTGAAGAACCATCCGCAAGGACTTTATGGTTTTCTTGCCAAGCGATATGCCAGGTACCCCACCCACAAATCTGTGAAGGTCGGAGAGTTCCAGAGATTGCAGGAAACAACTTTGTGGGTGGGGTTTAGGATTCTTCACGATTTTGTTGCATGTTGCGCCTTAGCAGATACGGACCTGTGTGGAGGACAAACATTATCGGCATGACGGGTGTGTTCTTTCACGGACCACAGGCATTCAAGACAGTCATGCTGGGCGAGCATACACTCTTCACCTACAAGGTAGCGTATGTGTGCGTGTGTGCGTGTGTGCGGGTTTTTGGGTTTACTACCGAGTTTTGTTTTTCTTTCTGCAGTATCTCGCACCAGATGTGTATCTGAACCTCCAGCAGGCTTAGAATTCTCCCTCCCCTTCTGGATCCATTGCAACACTCTGTGCAGCAAACAGAAGAAGAAGCAGTCTTGTTCTTGTGGGTGCATCAGATAGGTCTCTTTGCCTTGCACTCTGGATTCATCGCCCATTTTTCATGGATTGTGGGAATGTGATTTATGATGATAGGATGTGAGGGGGTGAGTGCAGCAATTCAAGTCCACAGGAAGGATCCTTGGAGAAAATTCCATGTTCTTTGCTGATGAAGAGCTGCATAGAAAGATGCGGAAGCAGTTTGGTGAGCCTCTTTCCATGGATGGATTGCGCAGGAATTTCACCAAGTTTCAGGAAACTGCCATCACCAATTTGAGCAAATGGGAGGGACGTACAGTGTGTGTCATTGATGAAGCAGCAGATGTAAATGTCTTTCTCCATTCACCCCTATGGTCTGCTGGTTGTTCATGTTGTGCATTGTTTTTTCTGGATTCTCTTTGTGGCTAATTTACCTCATGAATATTGCAACCCCACATGTGGGTCACTGGAACCAGCAACTGCATGTGACTGCCCATTTGCCATCTTTTGCTCAATTCATTTCCTGAATTGTGTTTCTGTGAGTTTTTTAAGTTCTTGGGGTCTGTTGTCTCCTCTTTTTCCCTGCTCACTGATATGTTGTTGGTTGTTGGAATCTCAAATCTCTATCATTGTTATTGGTCCCTCTCAATTTCTACTCAGGTTGTAAGCATGGAAGGAATGTGGGTTACACTCTAACAACATATCTGATGGCATCTTTCATCTGCTAGGATTATGCATCAATTGTCATTAGACTAAAATGATTTGGCTGCAATTTTGTGATGCTCAGTATGCATTGGACAACATTGTGTACATGATGACGAGCTGGAAACCTGGCGACCCTGACTTTGAGTGCATCAAAGCCAATTTCATGTACCTCATGGATGGTATTGCAAGCATCCCTTTCATGTGGCTCAGAGGCCGATACTACCGTGCTATCAAGGTGCCTCTCTCTACATTCACAATAAACCTGTTATGCCCAGATTTGCAAGATGCAAACCTCATGAGGATTCTGTTTAGCAATCTTTTTATGATCTCATTGGATGATGGACTACAGTTTAGTGTGCAGATTGGCAGAGCAATTTTTGGTGCTAGTGCCAGGATCAGAATTGAGGTTTTACGAAAAGCAACATTTGAGTGGTTCATGGGGATTCAGTGTTCATGGTTTTTGGCATTGCCAACATATTGATCATGGCAACATGTGATAAATGTGCAAGGTTTAGTTTAGAGGTCTATGGTTTTGCCAAGGAGACTGATCAATGAATTTTAATAGCTGTTGCCAGGCTCATGAGCGCATGTGCAAGACACTGTTGCAAGTTGTGGAACGAAGGCGAAGTGGTCAGGAGAAGCATGATGACTTCATCCAACACCTTGTAGACTGTGAAGCATTACAGAATGAGGCTGAAAAGCAATCAGATTTGCAGCTTTTGGACAACCTGGTTCTCATGATGTTTGCTGGTCATGAAACATCTTCCATCACAATCATGTGGCTTCTTAAGTATTTGGAGGACAATCCTTTGGTGCAAGAGACATTGCGGGTGAGCTTTGATCTTATGGTTTCTACCCCATTTTCCAGGCAGCTTTGACTGAAGGATTTTTTTTTTGGTGCTTTTGTTTTGTTTTGGGGTGTATGTATAATAAGGGATCCTCGTCTGAGTTTGTGTCCACCTGCTGTGCATCCAACAACTTGTGTTCAGGAGGAACATGAGGAGATTCTACGAAAGAAAGTAAACCCAGATGCATTGTTGACATGGGAGGAAGCCAGTAGCATGCCATACACCTTGAAGGTTTGGAATTTGCTAGTAGCCACCTTCCTTATGTTTTCTACAGTAGATTTTTTTTTGCAGTTCCATTCTTGTTTGTAGCCAAGATGCAGAGATGAATCTTTTGAGGAAGAAGGCTAGACAACAACAATGTTCAAAGAACACCCTGACACTTTTCATACTGGTGATGGCACGTTGACCTTTTGGAACTCTTTTAGCTAGAGACTCTTTTTCATGTCCAGATTTGCAAAAACATTTGTAAAAATGATAGTAAGTTGAGTGAATTTGGGATGGGTTGCTCTAAATGTAGGTACTGAGTGAGACCTTAAGGTTGTCAAGTTTCATGCAATGGCTCCCAAGAGAAGCCAACAATGACATAGACATCAATGGTGCATTTTTCTTTTGTCCTTTGACATGTGCTTTGTTTTTTTGTTTTCAAAACTTGCTTTCATATTTGACATGGATTGGCAAGTATGGTCCTGTGTATATAACATGTCATGAAATTGTTGGAATTCATTGATAGGATTCCACGTGAAGAAGGGGTGGAAGGTGTTTATGGATTTGCGTGCTGGACATCATGATCCAGCCCTTTTCAAAGACCCATTAGAATTTCAACCCTCTCGGTTTGAGGTGAGTGGTGTCCAAGCCTAAAGAAAACATTGTGGGTCATAAGAAAGAAAAAGCATCTCTCTAGATGGTTGGCTTGTGCAACATTCCCACTTTTGATTAGTATATGCTCAAATTGCCCAACTTCTCTCTATCTGCAAAAAATGTGCCAACATATCTGAAGTAGATGTGTTAGGTTTAGGTTTTAAGGTCAATTTTAGATTAGGTGGCTACATCTCTTGATTTTACATTGATTTTAATTTTCTTTGTTGTTGTAATGATTCTATAGGAGCCTATAAAGCCGTTCTCTTTTGTAGCATTTGGTGCTGGGCCCCGGTTGTGCTTGGGCATGAACTTGGCCAAGTTAGAGATTTCTCTCTTTGTCCATTTTTTGGTGACCAAATACAGGTAGCATTTCACCTTTTCAATTATAATTGCATAGACTACAAAGTATTTGCATCATGTGCCAAGTTTGAAAAATTCCATGCAAATTTCACTTCTGAAAATTTCTCATGATAGTATTTTGAGTGCTTCTATGCGCTTCAATGTTCATAATCAATCCCTAATACTCATGGTAACAAGCTTAAAAATAGAACTAAGAAGGTGTAATCTGACTTCACTCTTTTTCATCAAGGGAACTGGAACAAGAATTGTTTTTCAAGATTGATATTGATTTGCTATTGTTGCAGGTGGGAAAGTGTAGACAAGGACTTCTCATTGGCTCCATACGTCTTCCTGAAGCTAAGAAATGGCTACCAAATCCATGTGACACCCATTATTCGGTGAAAAAAAAACCCTTTTTCATTATTACCACCTCTTCAATAGACATTCTAATGTTGTAATTCTTATTGTATCTATAGCAAAACATTGATGACATTGGCAACATAAGACATTTCAATTTAGCTTCATAACTTGTTAAGTTGGGTTTGAATGGCACTTGTATTGTAATTCACAGATTTGGTTGCAACCATCTAGTTTTGAAACATTTTCTTAGCTAATGTGTTGATGTAACCATGGGGTTTGGCTCTTGGGTAATTTTTCATCATCTTCATTTTCGTTAGAACTAATCAACACCATGGAATCATCTTGATAAGAGTGTTTTTCATTTTTACTTGCTAACCTGACCACTTGTCATCATCATTATCATCCTTGTCCTCTTCATCCTTCTCCTTGTAGTCTTCATCATCTATAATATCTTCCTCCTCAATGTCATTCTCAGAATCATCTTCATTAGCCTTGTCATCAACATTCACCATTGCTTCTAGCGTCCCAAAAACTTTCACAACGATCCTAGATGGTGAGGTGATTGTGAAGAGGAGCTTGTTGTCAACCTTGAACTCATTATCGACTGCAAATGTAATCCATCCAGTTGTAAAGTAGCCCCTAGAATCTTGGAAATGGGCACACCATCCACACTTTACCGACCATTATTTGCCACTTGGACATGTCATATTTACACATTTTTGGAAAAAATCTCCATGTTGTTGCATGAAGCAATGTGGAATCTCCTGCAAATTAGGCAATATGCTTGTTAGCATTAATGTGAGTATCAATCATCTTTTTGACTCTTTTGAAGCTCCTCTTATAAATTTAAACATGCCTGACATTTGTAAATCCAATTGTTTAATATGTTCTTTCATTCATGGTTTTGGTTTGTCATCATCAACACGTCCAAAGATTTCTCACCAGATATGACGAATTCCTTGTAGAAGAATATATATTGTAGGGAGCCAAGTATTTGACGAAAGTTGGAAACATAGAGCATGAATTGAAACAATTTCTCATCATCTTTTTGGACCTAGAGGTCCTGCTGTTGACCTCGTCAGCATTGCAACTTTGTGTTTTTGCTTGCTAAACATGAGGTTGATCGAAGACTTGAAATAATACTATTTTCTTCTATGGACTTGCATCTAGTTGTTTGTGTTTTTGGCCGCAAACCTTGTTTTCCTTCTTGATTCCTTCACTTCCATCAAAGACATACTTTTAAAATTTCGAATGTGCCTTGAGGGAGATGATGATATGGTCACCTTTCTCCAATCCAACAACATGAATGACATCTTGCCAACCTTGCTAAAAAAAAACTTTGGAATAGGTTGTTCTTTCTACAACCTTTAGATGAACTAGTAACAATCGACCACTTAATACCTTAAGGTGAATGATTTTTCCAAACCTATGTCTATATTCTTGCAAAAAGATTGTAGGGATTTCCTACAGGGTTCCAACAACATCCTTTCCGTCATGGTGGAGTAATTGGAAACAAGGGATCCCCTACATCTTTTTAACAACATCCTCCATCCTCATGGTGGATTGATTCATTCGAAAACAAACCCAAGGGACAAAACTAAATGCTCAAGATTTGCAAAGAAAATAATATATAGCAACGTTGAAAGAGAAAAAAACTCACAACTTTCGAACACTACCTCTTGAACTTGGTTGAAGTCAAAGTCTTGATAAAATATGGATACTACTTCAATTCAACAACTTTGGCTATGAGCTTTTATTGTAGTTGGCAATTTGTTATGTGTGTACACCTACATCCACAACTATGAGAAAGGCTCATCTTAACAAATACTCAATGTGCCTCTCCAAATTTGTCTAAAGTAGGAAACAAAAACATTGTAGATTGTCAACTCGTGGACAAATGATCATTTGATTCTCATGCTCACAAAGAAAAATTAAGAATCACAGAATCACAAAAAAAATATTATTGACGATTAGAGCTTAGTTTGAGATCTCAAATAAAGCAATTATAGATTCTAAAAAAAGTTGCACCATAGGGAAAGACTTAGTATCTTCATTTTGTCATTGCAAAATTTACAAGCAATCTAGTGTGATAATGTCTTGATTTTGAGTTAGTTGATTAGGCAAATGATTTGAAAGTTTTAAGACTTGCTTATTATTATGGCCATTGATGAGGTTACTGCCCTAATTTTGCACAAAATGTTTGGTTCTCCCTTTCAAATTTAGTATGTTGCATTGCTTTCTTATGTTTTCTTATGTTGCTCAGTTGCAGAAGCAAGAAGCATAAGATATTGAAACTGCAGAAGAGCATTCTCTTGTAGCACATGTCAAGTGACCTTCCTATGATATGTGTGTTCAGCCATATCCACAAACCTCTACAGAGGTTCCAAAGGTTCTTGAGGTTCTTGGGGTTCTTCGCTTATGTAGAGGCATGAAATTTGATTGTCTTGGTGTCTTTGTGTTCTCCTTGATATGGGGATTCAGTTCTAATGTTACTATAGTGAGCAAACAAACAAACAACATATTGCCATGCTTCATGGGAGGTAGCTACCAACTGCGGTTTGTTTAGGACCACAGCTCTCACTCCCCACCGAACCCCCAACATTGATAAAAAAACCTTAAAGAAACCTCATGGCCATATTGCAAGTGTTGTGTGGATTTCCAAGATTTGTGTGCTTCTTTGTTTTCACAATTCCAAATGGAATGTTAAGGACCCATACGAAGGATTATGCAAAGGTGTTTCTTTTCTTTGGATTTGTGTCTTTTCAGAGTTAGTTTTGTTTTTTCTTTTAACACCATAGTTACAAATGATGAAAGTGATGAGCAAAAATTTCAATACTTTTTGCATCAATTTGCATCTCTCTTTTTTTTGAAATTTGAATTTAATTCAATTGAATATGAATCCAATTGTATTTAGTTGAATCAGAATTAAATTCAAGTTGCCTTCAATGTTATTCAATATTTTCATTCAAATGGAACTTAATTTTCACAAAATCAGCCTTTTTTTTCATTGTTTCATCATAGTGCATAGTAGCATAAAGCTGAAGTTCCATTAATGCCCCCAACCTTGCTCCATACCTACCCCTTAAAATAAGGGAAAGATAAAGAAGTGACCAAAATATGCAAGACTCACTCACTCACATGCATGCACTCATGAGGGGTCCAGTATTTTTTTCTTTTTGGGGAGGGGGGAAAAAAAGAAAAAAAATTGTTTTTTTCCTGTTCCCAATGTGTTCCCATCATGTTCCCATGAGGTTCTCTGAATCCCCAGGTTGTTCCCCAAGATGTTCCCAATTATGCCTCAGATATATCCCATATGGTGTGCCCAAACAAATTGATGATAGGCAAATCAATATGGCTCACAATGTCTGTCTATGAAGGAAGGTAGTTTGTTTGTTTTGTTTCGTTCGTACTTATCAGATCCACCAAACCAAAATAAACCATTTTGGTGTTCTTGGTCTCTTTGGAAAGCTGTCGACGAGGAGGGGTGCATGGGCTTGGTTTCATAGCATTTGGACTTGCAGTGTAGAAGTTCTTGAATATTGAATGATTTCTTCAATGAAAATTAAATTAAATTGTAGCTGAAATTTTCAGAGGAACTGGAATGTGCCTTTGATGTTGTTGGAAAGATCTTGATGAGCAGGATTTAAAGGAATTTATTTGGTAAGATTTGGATTCAGAATGTGGGAGATATTGATTTTTAAGTGATTTCTGCCGCTGAAATTCAAGTAGATTCCAAAAAACCAGGTTTTGGAAGGAAACATCAGTTGAGGATGAGTTCATACTTGGGCCAACGGCACAGGCCACACTAGTTAATATGAATCACACTATGTACTTACACTTGTTCACAATCAATAGTGAACTTTGACATATGCTATCTTTGAAATTGTGATCACTTCCCATCCAAGAGAACTGAATTTCACCATTTCATGTCTTACAAGTTGGCAATGACAAATTTCCAAAATATTTAAAATCAAAAGCCCATTCAATGTCAAGTTTGACACCTTCTAACTGGAGCACAAAATCTCTAGTTGAAACTCTCGTATGTTTTCCAAAAATCTAGCCACAACATTCCCCAATCCCGCTGAACTATCTATGATGAACCCAGGATTCAGTATACCCACACCCAACAGCAGAAAAATTAGTTGCCAATAATATTCAGCAAACTTGAATAATGTACAAGGATTTGACAAAGGTTATTGCTTGGAGAGTTTTCCAAGGGGAAAAACTATTGAACAAGCTTCTGGGTTTGTCCTTTAATGGTCTCATTATTAACTGGCACAACAAAATAGAACCAGTAACCAAAAAAATTTACCTAACAAGATTCATCTCAAAAGAGCCTGTAAAGGATTGAAATCCACCATCACTAAAAAGCTGCCCTGTTGACCCCATAACACTCTCAATTTCTTCTCTCTCAGATGTTAAGGGCAATGGACGATCTGGAATAGGTGGCAGTGGTTGGTTATCCTCCAAGAATTTCAGTGCATCACTCATAGTTGGGCGATAGGCAACATGGGGATGAGCACACAACAGTGCAATTGAGATAAGCCGTTCAATATCGTCTCCAGAACCTCTATTCTCCATCCGTTCATCAAGGACTTGGGTCCAGTTTCCTGATTTCACTAATGCCCATGCCCAATCTGTGATAAGTGTCATACCTACTAATGTTGAATTCACTGCCGTCTGTGCACTAATAAGCTCCAATAGAACTACACCAAAGCTGTAGACATCGCTTTTTTCTGTAACTTGGCCATAGAGGGCATACTCAGGAGATACATACCCAAAAGTTCCAGCAACCCTGGTCGTAATATGAGTCTGGCCTTCTGGCGTGAATTTTGCTAGCCCAAAGTCAGCAACATGAGCCTCAAACTTTTCATCAAGAAGAATATTGCTTGCTTTGATGTCACGGTGGATGATTGCAGGTTGAGCTCCATAATGGAGGTAGGCAATTCCTCGTGCCATGCCAATTGCGATTTGCTTCCGGGTTGGCCAATCTAGGCTTGGCTTATTGGGGTTGAAAAGGTAGTCTTTGAGACTCCCATTGCGCATGAAATCCAGGATGATGATTCTCTGATGGCCTTCTACCACTCCACCACTTCCAACACAACAACCCTTCAGAGCCACAAGGTTACGATGACGGACTGATGAAATCATCTCCACCTCATGAACAAACTCTGCATCACCTGCTGGAGAACAATTCTTGAAGCACTTCACAGCAACTTCTGACCCAGATTTCAGCACCCCTTTGTACACATTCCCAAATCCACCAGAGCCAATAATTGCCCCCCGCGAGAAATTATGTGTTGCAGCTTTGATCTCATCCATTGTAAACCAGACTAAACCCCCATCAGAATTCATCGAGCCTTCTAGAAGGTCTGTAGTATGCTTGATGAATGCCTTCTGCTCCTTGCGTCTCCGCTTCTGCAACCGGAAATGGAAGAACAATGAGATGCTTATCGTCAGAACTGCCACAGCTACCACTCCAACCACAATGTAGAGAACAGTTAAGTTCCGATGACTGTTCTGGGGGCTGTTCAGTAGATAGAAAAGACACCTTGCAGTGTATGGATCAAGAGGACCTGCTGAATTCACCAACCCTGCAGCATATACACTAGTGTAGTTCAGGCATCCCACTTGTGACCCATTTGCAGCTGATTGTAAGTCTAATGCCAATGTTGACACTGCCCGGATGCAACCGGCACAAAGCACAGTTTCTCCATTTGCATTTGCAAGAACGCCTTCACAAGACTGGGTAACAGCAGTGAGATTTCCAGGATGGACAAGGCGCTTGAGATCTGAAACCTGTTGGATTCCCTGGCAATTCTGTTGCCCACGTGTGATTTCTGAGAAATTGAAAAGACATGAAGTCTCAAAGTTGCTATTAGCAGCTGCACCCAATGACACAAGCTCAGAATTGAAAGCCAGTGAGCAATCCGCTGTAGTGTTTGCAGGGATCAGAAAGAAATTGGTTTGTTTCAAGTATTCCGACAGCACCATTTCCAGTGCATCGAGTAGAATTAGGCATTGCACCTGTGTGATCGGAAGTCTTGCCTGCTGAGCTACATAGGGGAAGTTGGATAAGACCGAGAAATTAAGAGGACAATTCCCTTGGGTGCCAGTAGTCACAGCTTGTGCTGCTGCTGCCATGACTACACATGCCCACAATACTAAAACCTTGGTAATCACAACCAACAAGAATGAGCCGCTGCCCTTCTTCCTAATCATCATCATGCTTGGAAAAAGAATGGTCTCCACATGTAACTAGATGATCTCTGATGATCCTCTCTCTCAAGGACTACACATTCTAAACCATCTCAGAATACTACTAGCCCTAATAAAATCTAAGGAAAACAAGAATTCTGCAAAAAGGACTCCCAAATGCTCAGCGCCAAAAGCTCATCATCCAGATTTGATTTCTGCTTCAGTCTGCTTCATCCTCCTCAGTGAAAGATTCATCACAAACACAAGCTCCATTGATCAGAGAGCTCTGTTCTGTTCAGATCGTCTCTCTCTCTCTCTCTCTCTCTCTCTCTCTCTCTCTCTCTCTCTCTCTGTCTGTGTGCCTCTAGAATTAAATCTTAGCATTTTGCTTCAACCCCAAATCTGAGCAGGGGTTTGGAATGATCCTGAAATCTGACCTAATAATCTTTGAACAATTTTGTAAAAAAGCAAAGTGAAACTCGGAACCAAAGCAAGCTGTGGCTATAGCAAAAAATAAATCAAATCAGAGCAGTTGGTGGGGGAGGAGAAGCTTCAGAAAATTGGACGACAAGCATCTTGAGGAACCCCTCTAAACGCACTGAATGAAGCAAAAAAAGTGAATATAAGAAGAAGAAGAAGAAGAAGAAAACAGGGGAAAGAAACTGGACGCTCTCTCTTCTCTTCAACTCGTCGTCGCGGCCTCTGACAGATAACCTCTCTCTCTCTCTCTCTCTCTCTCTCTTTGTTCCTAAACTCCGAATACTTCAAAAGACAAAACCTAAAGCAAGCTATTCTCTATTTTTTTGTTTCAAGGCAAGACAAAAGAAACACAGAAAGAAAACCTTGTGCTAGCTTGCTGGCTATGGAGTCTGTCTCTTCTTCTTCTTCTTCTTCTTCTTCTGCTCGTCCTCCTTCTCCCCCGCACTCAAGCGCAGAACTGGTTCTACCTGGGCCTGTTCCGGCCTCCACGCCGCTCCTTCGTCAAGTGGTCAAGTGGCCAAGTGGTCCTACAGGTGCCAGTTCCCGGCTCCACGCGGTGGTTACGTCAAGTGGTCCTGAGTCCTACCAGGTCCGGTTACGGGCTCCACGCGGTGGGTACGTCAAGTGGTCCTGGGTCCTACCAGGTCCGGTTACCGTCCCCACGCCGTCCCTTCAAGCGGTAATGGGCAACCTTTTTTTTTTCCTACCCCTGGCTATATATAGCCCAAAAAGATATATTAAAAAATTAATTAAAAGTGCTACTAAAATCATGTTTTTGAAAAATAAATATAAAAAAATAAATAGCCATAATTCGACCAAAATTCAAGAAACTTTTGCCAGATTTCTAACCATGGTTCAAATAGGACTTACTCCTTGCAAAACGGGTTACCAAGGTGAAACCAGATATTAACTCAGTTGACAAGTTCATCCACAATTGAGTCATCCATCCTAACTGAATTCTGGACCATAATGGATTCACATCACAAGTGCGTGCACCTACTAAAAAGTGGAACCAGCATGGAACCCTAATGGTTAAACTGGAACCCTAATGGTACCTACGGTTAGTTGTATTAATTAGTTGTGGTGCTTCCAAGTTCAACTTTTTTTAATTTTTATTTATAAAAAAAAATTAAAATTGGTGTGACAATGAGCCCATTTTGATTGGCCCATTGCAGAATAAATAGTGAAACTTCCGGAGGCCTCTCAAAATAGAATTTTTTATTAAAAAAAAATTATGAACTCACATGCACTTATTACTCCCCCTCCTTGTCTCTCTATGATTGACTTTATATATATATATAATAAATAAATATTTATATTTTTATACAAACAAATTAATCAATTATAAATTAATTTCATTATGATTTTTAAAAATTAAATCTTCATAAAAGTCTTATTGAAGTTTTTAAAATAACATCAAATCAAATAAAAACATTTATAGCTCAAAAACAACGAATTTTTATATTTAAAATCTATTTTATTTTTAAATTGACATCTTTTATTTTAGTTCAATTCTTGCATAATCTTTCAAATCAATTTTTTTTTAAGAATCTCATTTTAGTAAGATTTAAAGGAATTGAAGCTAATGATTTGTATGTTTATAAAATTTATTTTTTAAAAAAATCAATTATACCATTTTTGGAGGGAACCAAAGAAAAGTTTGAGAATTTTTAAAGACATAATTTAAAAAATAAAGGTAGATATTTCCAAAATTTTTAATGATTTTTGGTTACTTGAATTTCAATATACATGCATAGAATCTTAGAGTGTAAGGAAATCAAATCTTCCCAAAAGAATCTTCAGCTGAAAGTAGATTTTTTGCCTTATGAATTTTAGGTAGATGGGAACCCAAGAATATTAATTAACAGGTTCTTTTACTTTTGTACAAATGGGTTCCTAGTAGGTGGAATAGGCCCTACCAGGCACATTCCATAATAATACAAGAAGCCCATCTAAAGAGCAATCATGTATCTAAAGAGCAACCCCAAAAACCCTAAACCCTAAACCTTGAAACACATAGGTGCACATGCCTATGTGGTTCATTTTTAAGATTATGTATGTTGACAATGGAATTTGGGGGGGGG
>Ga0116231_10011008_pt1 | contig 14171 bp, 7 predicted proteins | sample S1TSphgellanicum_2_FD_89695 | JGI IMG/M metagenome (GOLD analysis project Ga0116231, IMG submission 89695) | Host-associated microbial communities from peat moss isolated from Minnesota, USA - S1T2_Fd - Sphagnum magellanicum MG | ecosystem: Host-associated > Plants > Peat moss > Unclassified... | reverse complement strand
GGGAACAATATATGTGCAATGAACATCAAAACCTATTAAAATGAACAAATGGAACTTCATGTCATTAGTGCCAAATGTGCCATTCATTGAAATAACATTGTTGTGGCCACATGGAAGCATTGACTAACATTGAATTGGTGTTTGGATGACAATTTTGAATGACATTTGAATCCCATTGATTTCATTGGCTTCTTGGAAGAAGAAAACACCTTAAGATGTTGGAGAACTTAAGACATAATGAAAATGTTGGGGTTTTTGTGCAAGCACTAACTCCATTTATTATGCCTTTGGAATAGGCAATGTTTTGATGCCTAATGAAATCATACCTCATCATGGCCTCTTCAGCATTCTCACATTGCCACCAAATCAATTTATGTTTTTTAGAAATTTGTTTAACTATGTAACCCAAAGTCAACTAAATCCAAATGTGATCTTTTAAGGCTTATGACATTTGTGGGGCATAAAAGACAAATAGGCAATAGGTCATGTTTGCCATGTGCAAGTGACCCATTTGCTCATGAATGAGATTTATGGTATAAAATTATTTATGTTACATAAGGCCATGTGTATAGTCTCTTGATTTAAAACAAGGTTAAACAACCTTGCTTGATAAACTTAATGTGGGTGGAATCATTGTGGTGGTCATCCAATTCATACCTACATTATTACCTAGGCAAACAAAAATTCAAGATAAGTTGTGTGATTTATTTGTGTGTATGAATTAAAGAAAATAAAGTATAAAAGCATTGATGTTTACCATGTATGCCGAAGTGGTTCTTAATTGTCAGATGTTTCACATTTTGTGGCAAGTTCTTATATATGTTCCATTCCATCAAAGTGCCCATATCTTTGCATCACCTTTAAAAAACTTTGAAAACATGGGTCCAACCACATTATAATGAATCACACGTGCTAGTTTAAATATTTGATTTTGACTATTTTTTATCAAAATATTCTTGGAAATTTTTCAGTCCTTTTTTAAAATTTAAAATTTAAATTTTAAATCAATATTATGTTAAATTATTATGTTACAAATTCCAAAGATATGTCATTTTATTGCTTCTAAATTTTTAGCATATGTATACCAATATATTGAAAAAGCCATTTTATAAAAACTATTTCAGTTTATTTATTATTCCTAAAATTTAAATACAAAAATTTAAATAGTGGTTACAATTGCTTTGGTACATGTTACAAAATTGCACCCACATATGAAATATAAGCAATTTCAATTGACATTTTGTTATGACTTTCATGTCGAATGCAAGTGGTCCACACTAAGTCCATGTTTGAAAATCAAGATTTAATGGGATTTTGGTCTTAAATTGATTGGGATTTTAGAAAATTTCCCATATTTGAAAAATAATATGATGTGTGCTTACACCAAAATATTATTCCCAAATTTTAACTAAACCATAAACTTTAAAATGGGATCTAAATTTTCATCAATGGGTATGGCCATAAATGTAAATCCAAAAATGTAATACTTGCATGTTTATTTTAAATGCACACTATTTTTTAGTAGTTTAAATTCAATACTTGTGTGATGATATAAAATCCACACTATCTTTGGGAACTTTAAATGCAATACTCACATTATGATGGAAGATCACACTATTTATGTAGGTGAAAATGTAATACCTGCATGATGGTTTGAAAACCGCATTGTTTATGGCGTACAATAATGAAATACCCTTGTGACAATTTAAAGTCCATGTTGTATGTGGATGGTGAAAATGTAATACCCAAATTGTGACCTTATATTTATACTATTTATGAGAGGTCAAAATGTAAAATCCATGTGTCAAAGATGGAACATTTTTAATGCCAAATTCATGATCACGTTAAATCCATCCAAAGAAAACAAAATTGCTTAAACTAGGAGCAAAAATAAATAAAATTAAGGAAAATTATTAAGAAAAAAATCATACTATTGATGTTAAAAGATGATGCCACATTCAAAGGAGTCTTTGTTCAATTTGAAGAAAAACCCTAAATATGTCAACACACATTTCATTAAGTTCTTAAATTCAAAACCTTTAAATAATCCTAAAGGTAGATGCCTTTAATCCTAATAATTATACAAACATATACAAATGGTAACAAATATTTTTTGAATAAAAATTAATTATGCTTTGAATTTTTTAAATTAATGAAGTGAAAAAAAATAATGAATGGAAGAATTAGCCTTAAAGTCTAAAGTTAATTAACCCCTCAAAAAATAAAACCTACAAATAATTATAATGGTGGATGCTGTAAATCCTAATAATTATATAAAAATATATAAATGTCAAACAAAATAATCTTTTAAAAGTGAATTATGAATTAAAATTGAAAACTAATCAAATGAAAAAATTAAATGAATGAAATGTTCAAGAGGTTATTATTTTATTTTTAATGTAATCTCTCCAATTTGAGACCTTTTTCCATTCACCTTAAAAAGAGATAAAATGGGTCTTGTTTTAAATATGTGTGTATGAAAATTTCCCCCTTAAATTCAATTTAAGATTCATTTTAATTAGTATAAAAATGTGAAAAAACACATAAATGTTTGTTGTTTCCCTAATTTTAAATTTATCAAACCTATTCTTTAATTAAATTAAGTGCATAATTAAACTAAGTACTTGTTGCTCAATAAATTAAATTAATCATGTGTAAAATGGTCCAAAGTTGAGGTGGAGTTTTAAACTAACACAAACATTTCTTGTGATTATAATACTCACATTTAGGGCTAGTAGTTTATTGTCATCATGGGTTTGAATATGATTAAAAAATTTAGTAGTATATGTTTTTTACAATACATGCATTTTATGTTATAATTTCATCAATTGAAATCAACAACATGTAAGTGTTAGGTGGGTATGATGATGGATTAGTAGGTAGGTAGGGGGGTTAATATAAAATTAAAGGTTTAATTAAGAAGTAAAAATGTTTTGCCAATAAGTAAACATGTCTTGCCAAGAAATAAAGGTTTAGCCATGAAATAAAAAGGTTTTGTCAATAGATAAAGGTTTGCTAATTTTATTTAGGAAGTAAAAAGGTTTTGTTGAGAGGTAGAAGTTTAGATAAGAAAAGTTCAAGGTTTGATTGATAGTTCAAAGTTTAGCTAGGAAGAGATAAAGGTTTAGCTAGGAAAAATTAAATTGATGAGAAGTAGAAGTTTACTTAGGAAAATATAGAGGGTATGTAGGTAGGGTGGGTAGGTATGGGGGTTGATTGTTAGTTGGTAGGTAGGACCAAGATGTAGGTGAGTAAGGTAGTTAGGTGAGAGGGTAGTATGGATGTTAAAGTTGGAAAAAAAGGTTGAAAAAAATGGCCAAAAAAAAATGCCAAAAATTAGTAAAAAATTAATGTTGGTTATGGTACAATGTTGGTTAACGCAAGGTCAAGAACAAAACAAAGTCACAAAAATCCAATAAAAGATTGATGGCCAAAACCATCACAGGGGAGACAAAAAAAAAGGCCAAAGAAAGGCCAAAAGATGCATAGCTTGTAAAAACCAAAAAAAGAAAAAAAGGTAGAGAGCTAATCCCTCTCGTGGTAGGAAGTTATCTCACCCATAGCCCCTTTAATGTCACCTGCATGCAAATCATGAGATTTAATAATAATGGGAGTGTTAAAACAAACATCACTTGCTAATGCAATCTTCCTTTCTATAGCAAAGGTTAAAGCATGCTGGAAAAACACTACTAGCACGTTGCCCAAAAAAATGAATGCAAAAAGACAAGGATAAATGACCTCTTGATCATCTATCATGGAAAAAAAAAACACACTCCTTAATGAAACAATCCATATCACGTTTGGGTGTGTTGTGCACCTCCATGGCCATTGAGATAAAGTGGTGCCCCACATGAAGCCTTCTATACTCGCGGATCTTAGCAATGGTGTTAAGTTTCACAATTGCATTTGTTGGTTGACTAATGACATTTGAAGCCACTATCTTTCATGTTGAATTAGTGACCACCACATTAACAATGAAGACATGGTCCTCTCGGGTCATGTAAAGATCAACTTGACGCACTCCCAACTCCTTAAAGGATTCAAATGTGGGTCCAAATGGAACACAGCGGAAGAGGGAGGAGTTGGAGCATGCTCCCTAACTCACAACACTTTGAAGGGTAGAGGGGCGTGTTGGAGCTCCGAGATGGGACTAGGAAGAGTTGACAAGCTTCACTCACTCACACAGGCCTGCACACAACCCACACAAAGTGGTTAGTGCATAGTTGAAGCACCCTTGGTGCTAGGACTAGCCACGGGCAACACGGACACACAAGACTCACCACGGCCCGGACTTGGGGGAAGCCACCACCTTCCCCCTTATAGTATACTCTGTGACTGGCCACGAAGCCTACATCCAAATGGCTTTTCTTTCCCAGGACTCCCACTCGGGAATCCTGAAATCCCGCCAGCTGGGACTCTCGCGACTTTGGAGCCCCATAACTTTGCGAGCAGACCTCCGATTGAAGTGTGGTCTAAAGAAAAGTTGTATCTCTCATCGAGAGCTTTCCAACGATATGTGGCACGCCCCCTGTAGCCAAGTAAATCGGGTCGATTCCTGACTTTTTATGGTCGGGAGTCAAATTGGCAGTTTGACTCCCGACCCTTCTTTTGGCCATAACTTGTGTTTCAGATGTTTGAATGAGTAATGAGAGCCCATTTTAGACATCTACGTTTCAAGAGCCTTCCAATGATATAAAGAACGTTGCAAACCATTGAGTTTTGACCCCTAAAATCACTCTCTGAAGCTTCGGGAGTCCACCGGGACTCCATCTCCCAAAGTGGGAGTTGTCTAGGGAGTGTGAGTGTTCACTCCCTCACACTCCCTCACACTTTCTTACACTCCCGGGGGTATGTGATGTGACTCCCCAGCTTCCTCTTGGCCCGTAACCTTGCAATGCCTTTGCCTTGACTCCCGGGCTTCCTTCCTCTTGGCCCGCAACCTTGCAACCCCTTTGCCTTGGTTGCAAGCCCAAAGCTAGGGTTGCGACAAACTTCTAATGAAATTTTTAACATAAAGGCATACCATCGCTCTTTCCATATAGCATGCCCACTTTATTGAACGAGGGCATACATGACGTCTTAAATGGTGTCATGTGTGGCTATCTGTTGACTTCCAAATGGACAATGAATTAAATGTGTGCTAGATGCGTCCAACCCATGTCCACACTCACATGTGAGAAGACTAAATGTTGAGGGCTAAATCAAATTGAAACGAAAACACAACGCAAAGGTAAAAGTAGAATGTGTAATGCGAAATGAATGGATAGATGGCCTAGTAACCAACCATAGCTTTGCCCCCTTGCCTAAATAAAAACAAATATGGGTTTTGGATGCTGAGGAAACATAATCATCCTCCAAGATAGACCTAAGGGATGTGTTGTGGTGGATGTCCATCAAAAATGCTTGTAGCTTGGGGCACCAATAATTGCTGGACTTTCAAAAGAAAGGTGCATTCCTTAGCTGTAGGAGGAAGGTCATCTTGTGCTGCATGTAAGCATGACTAAAGCAGGTGTGGGCCCCCTGAACTTAAGAAACATACTCCTCCAAAATGGGTTTGTCGAAAATACGAAACCTATAACACAAATACAGAACCACTAAAGCCTAACTCCTTAAAAGAGCAAATGGGGCATAATCCTCCATAGAGAGAAGACCTATACCACCAAAGGATATTAGTAGGTCAAGAACTAGATGAAAAAACATAGCCCATATTATTAATAGAACAATCAACTAATGCATTGGTGGGTGATGGTTCATTTTGGTCACATTGATTGACTTCAGCAAATATTGAATTCTTGTCTCATTTCTAAACCATAAAATAAACTCCATACTATCACAAAAATCCTATATTATCTTTTATAATTATTATATAGTTTTTCAATATATTCCATGAAACATAATGAAGCTAATGGATGTCAATATTGATAAGATGGAACTTATGTGTGCTTAACCAAGATGTTCACATAGTTTTCAAAGTGGAAATTAACATGAATATTAAACATCAATTTCATGGTTTTGTTTGTTGTGTTGCATGTTATTGGATATAATGATTAAACTAATTGATGAATTTATGATAATCTATAAGGATGGTTATTTAATGCTAGTTAGAGTGCTCAAACATTATATTTAGTTTTGGGTTTGGGAATTATTTATGCTCATTTTATTATTTCATCCATGAAATAATTTTTGATTTATGTTGTTGTTTGGTGTGTAGGTTAGCCCAAGAATTGGTCAATATGGTAACTATAATATTAGGTTTAAATTAGTGTTGTTTGATTTTGGTTTTTTAAGCTAAGTTCAACAAGCCTATACAAGAGAAGACCCACCATAAAAGTTGGACTAGGTCAAGACCCTACCTTAAAATTCAAATTTGATACAAGAAAAATCAAGGTTAATCAAACCCAATCTTTGACTCAACTCAAAAATCTTATGAGCCCAAGTTATGTAAGGTTCGACTCTTAAATCTGGATAAAGTTTAAATAAGGTCTAAAACATAATTAATAATTGAGGTTATTACACTTTGCACCTCCTTTAGGAAAAACTTTTCTTTTAGCACCTTTGAAAGTTTTCTTATTAAATGGTTGGGAAATGCACATGAAATAAATGGGGTGTTTGATGCCAAGCTTGTAAGTTTTATCACTACAACTTTGGGCAATGCATATGGGATAAAATGGTGGTGTTGCTTTTGATTAAGCCAAAAGTGACGATTTTCTTTTTCAGATTTATGACTTTCAAATTTTGGAAGGCCATGTTTTCTTTATTTATTTATTTTTTTGAGCGATTTAAAGGGCTATGAATATGTCTTTTAATGCTTTACACTTTGTCATTAGATTTCAAAAACGCACAATCAATAATATTGAAGGAGAGGGAAACATCATATAATACACTAAGTGTTCAATCACTAACTTGGTTATTTTCACAATTTTAGTAATAGAAATTTTACTTAAGCATAATGAAGTCATGAAGGGGCAACCTAAAGGTCAAAAGTTTTACCACCATCTTATAATCTATTCTTAAACATTAGAAAAGTAACCAAAAATAAAATAAAATAATATTTTTGTTTGTTTTGAGAGTGCAAAGTGCACACTTTTTATTTTAGGAATACCAAAAGTTTAAGTTGTTTTAGCCATGGGTTGATAATAGAATATCATTGCATTTTTATTTATTTTTTGGTGTACAGCACCCCCCCATTCCCCCAACTTATTAAATTGAAACATGCACAATAACTAGACATTATATCCCCAAAAGTTTATTTTTGTGAACATGTTGGGGAACATTTTGAGAACCCATTGGGAATTTAAAGGAACTTGATAGAATATTATGGGAACCATTTGGAAACTTGACATGATTGTCAAATTCCAAAAAATTCAAAATCATTTAAAAATCAACTTTAATTGGAATCATCCTCAAGAATAAGCCAAAACTAGGTCCAACATAACCTATAAATGGAGGATCTTATAAAGGTTGGACCCATCATACCCATAATCATGGATTAAAATCGGGCCCTACAACCAATGAATTTTAATTTAAAAAAATTTCCCTAGACCTAGAATTGAAGGCTCTTCCATTTAAACAAACCAAATTTGGGCAAATCCCTAGTTTGATAGGTTAAAACTATTGGTTTAGGTTCCAATTAGTAAAAATCAAACCAAAACCAAGTATGGTTTTTGATTTTTGAAAACTCCCTAAAATATATGAACCTCCACTTTTTTTGGCTATTTCAATTGAAGTGCACAATTTGTAGATTTTGGTGATAGTCTTTTAGGAGATATGTATCTATATGTATACACCAACATATGTTTTCAAAAAATTCAACAACATTTTTTATATACCCTATATATATATGGAAAAAAACTTGAGTTCCATGTCACTATTAGTGATCATGATAAATTGGTGAAAACAATGAATTGATCTTTTGAAAATTAAGTTCCATTCAAATGAAAATATTGAATGAATTGCATGCAATTTGAATTTCATTCAATTATTTTATTTTAATTCAAATTAAATTAGATTAGAATTGAATTGAATTTACATTTGATTGAAAAAAACTGAGATGCAAATTGGTATAGGATGTATTGATAATCTACTTTTGACTATGGTATTGACAAAAAAAAAACTATGAAAAAACATGTCCCAAAAAAAAAACTTTTTTCATTTCCTCTTTACTTGGGAATTAAGTAAACAAATTTTAATTTGAAACTATCATCCAAAAGGATAACTTATGAAACCTAAAGTCATTCTACCTAAGCCAAGTTTAATGAATCACCATCATCATTAAAATTTAATCTTAATTTTCAAAATCTTGTTACAATTGTTTTTTCCCCTACAAACATTTGGATCAAGTTTCATGTTTGGTTCAATATTTTTGTCATTGTGGGCTTGCATTGACATCATACATTTATATTTTAAATTTAAAGTTTTGACATAATATTTTATTCAAAATGACCTATGTATATATATACACATATATAAGATGACTACTTAATTACCATTAAAACCCTAAACCCTAAACCCTCCAACAATGTTTCACAAAATGTATGAGTGATTCACTTCTTTAATATATTTAAATATTTGGCCTTTCATGTGGATACTTATTTTTCTCTTCTTTTGTTGGGAATTTCAAAAAATCTTACATTAAAAATTTAAGTGTAAAATTTTGAAATTTGATAAAATGTAAAATTGAAAAAATATAATCTAAAGAATAGACAAGAGAAGGGTTTTTGGGTTTCTAAATCTCTCAAAAGATAACTCAATCTGACATAAAAAATCTCAAATATCAAAATTTTATGAATTTCATTTTCCTAAATTGGAAATAAATTTTGATTGATTTATGTGAAGGGGATGGTGCACATGTAATATATACATATATATGTACATATGTATGTATGTATGTACCCTATATGACATCTTGATTCAAGATCTGATTAAAGGGACCTAAATTTGAAACTTCTTTTGAAAGTTTGGCAATGGCATTTTGCACATGCAATGATGTTTGCAAAGAATTTCGTCATAGTAGTTTTGTTTGCAGGATTCCTATTGTGATTTTTTCTTGCAAATAATGATCACAAAATTGTGCAAGTTTTTCCCGAATTTTAATTTCATTTTTTTTTGGGTGTTATGTTGAATTTTAGAGAGAATTGATTTTGAATGATGTTTATGTGGATTCAGAGTTTGATGGACATTGGCATTGACACTACAAGAAATAAACCTCAATGGTCTACCTAAAAATGTCATATCAATAGCACCCATAACTAGAAATTTCCAATATCATCATTCCATGCAAAAATCAAACACTTCCAAAACTTTTAATATTAATCATTATTAATTACCACTTGGTTTAGCTTTTTGTTTGATTGATTTTAAAGTTCAAAAACAAATATTTGAACATTTGGTGATAAACCTTTGTTAGCCGTGCTTGATAATGTGCAACGTAATATGCACAATATATATGGAACATTATATGTTTACATTCGTTAAATGGGTTCATGATTTTATGAAATAGCACAATCCAAGACATATGCAAGGCTAATTTCAAAAATCAATCATTAGAAATTAAAAAAAAACATGTTGTGAGATCAAACATTGAAAAAACCATTGTTCCCAAATGCCATAAGGAGAAAAAATAGATGCAATGTGAAATGTGTAAAATAAAAAATGACAACACTATTGAAATAAATGATGATTTACACAATGCCACAAATAATGACAATGTCATCCATTACTAGCATGAAGAATTTCAGTTAACAAAATAAGATGAAAACATACTTCTTATTCCAAATGGATAGCTAAGTGACCAACATTTGGGAACGGCTATGTAAATATTATATAAAGAAAAATTATAATCTCTATGATATGAACAATGATACACTCACGCAATCGTGGGAACAATAAACAAAATCATTCAAAAATCCCTCGAACATGTTTTCATCAACAATAATCATTGGATTTTAGTCAAAATATACATTTCCATACCTTATTCACATTGTATAGTGTATGATTCAAAAATACCATTAACAAATGCATTGGCCAATGATGTCATGCAATTATTTTTAAAATTGACAAATGCTGAACAATTATTATACAAATATGCAAGTGTCATGCAACAAATAAATAGTTCATCATGTAGTCTTTTTACAATAGCATATGCAACAAATATAGCATTTGGGATTGATCCAAAAAAATTCAAGTATATTTTATCACAAATGCAACTACATTTTCAAAATAATATAAACAATAAATATTTGTTTCCTTTCCGAAAATACCCAAAACAAAACACCAACATTAATCTTACCCAATTAACATCATTTAAACATTATCAATTTTTTTAAAAAGCACATTAATTATAACAATAAAGTTGCATATATAAGGTCATTTTCTTTTTTCATGAAAAAGTTATCATATCCAATTCTTTTAGTTTAACATAGACTTAAAAATTGGTGTGATAAGCCAAGTGGGTTTGGTGAACTGGTTGTTTATAGCCAAACAACTACAATTACACCAAGGCTTTGAAAACCTTGAGATTCTTTTATGCATTTTATTACAAAAAATGCATCATTCACTAAGTTCACCTATTCATTCAACCATTACAATTTTAGATCTAATGGCCTATTCAATTTATATTATAATTGAAATCCATTATTGCATCATGAGAGGCCTCAACAAATCATGGAGATAAATTATAAATAGTGCAATTGAATGGTTGGCATTTTCCATAACAAATAAATAATATAAAAAATATGAATGGAACAAAATGACATATAGTGCAATTCACACAATTTTATATTTTGAAAAGACAAAATTGATTACAATAAAATTAATCATTGTCATTGGAAGTGCAAAGCAACACAAGACCCAAGTTCATAAAATGTGTGAGTGGAAATAGAGGGTTTCGTATAATGAATTTTGGGTAAAAATTAAAAAATTAACTAATTTTATGATAGTAATATGTTTATTGTGAAAATTAAGATATAATTAATATAAGGGCTATGTTAATCCCCAATATTATATGAAATATATATTTATATAAATATATAAAACATGTATGTACTAAATATTTGAAGTCTTAAATTATTAATAGGTTCATAAATGGGTTAATTATTTAGTAAGTTAATAAATGAACATTTGTCAATAAATGAATTAATAATCGAACATGAATTTTTTTGAAATGGAAGATCCATTTGCACTATTAACAATTGAATCATTTTGGAAAAAATATACTTTACATGAATATTTTGTCCTACCACCTCCCAACTACCTAGTTGGAGGATATGTTAAAAACATATGGTATGTCTAAAAAAAAGGGTTTTATTTCATGATTTTACTTTTTGCAATTGCATCCTTGTCACTCTTCACAAGTTCAAGTACTAAAACATAGAATGTAAACAAATATAAGGTATCAAAATTTTATGCAAAAAAAAATTATAATTAAATTAAGGTGGCTTAAATATGTATACATTAAAAAATTAAGTAATCATAGGATGGAAAGAAAAGGTTTCTTCACATAATATCCCCAATGTAAAATTTTAACACTTAATGTTCCCTTGAGGATCACTTTTCCCTTGTGTTTAATTATTTTCCTTGATGTTTCAATATTTATGGATTTAAAAACATACTCAACTAATAACTAGCTTACAAATTGCTTTCATTTTTCACATGTGCCACCATTTTGCCTTTTGTTGGAAAAAGAAATAGTTGACAATTCTTCTCTATTGTTGCACTATTGAAAGCCACCTAATTATTTTTTAAAACCTAACATAAACACTAATCCAAGCTTGTTTATCAAGCATGTTATTAGTTGGATATACATAACAATTAATACACAACCCTCTATGTGGGGCATTGTGCATTAGTTAAAGAAAACCACAAATATACAACTCTTCATTTTAATTGGGTGTAATGCAAATGGAACCAAACCTAATTTTAAACTGATCCAACCTCCAATTTTTTTGTGAAATTTGTGGAACTAGAAATGTTTAACTATTCACAAAAATGTTTTAAAAAATTGCAATGGAATTCCTTTCAAGTTAACCAAAGAAAAACCTAGAAATTAGAATTAAAAGTAACTTTCAAAATTAAAAATTGAACAATATTGGTTAATATATATAATTTGGAGTTTACTTTTAACTAAGGGAGCATAATTGTTTTGAAATATGGAAAAAGAGGACTTATGCCAAAACCATTATGTAATATATATGCATTTCTACATTTTGCAATGCATGTGATATGATGGATTTATTCGAATGCATTGAATACATTTTCTTTTGGCATTTGATTTTTGTTTATTACATTAATTTCTTTGAGATTTTTTTACCATATACTTGTGGAACCCCTTTAAAAGTTAGTATCATTTCCCATTATAAGAATGTTTTGAATGTATTTTTAAAGTTGTTGAGTGGTTTCATCATTCGATTATCATGATTTTCAATTGTTTGAAACGTCAGATGTTCACGTTTAGAATGCCAATTGCACAATTAATTCTCTTTCTCCACTAGGGAATGTCCCATGTTTGTTTAAATAGTTTAATTTATTTATGTGTATCCATTTACATCTACATGGTAAATATAGTGTAATTGACGAGATATTTATCTTTACCCTTGAAAATAAGGTAAATATTGTTCATAATTTACTTTTATCAGGTTACCCAAATCAATAATATGGAATATGTCTATATACTAAAAAGTATGTGTTGTACGCCTTGACTTCAATAAGGCAATGACATAGTTAGTAGTTTGAAATGACTTTAAGGAACTAGAAATTTTGTTAATCCACCCCTTTAAAAAATCTATATGTTTAATATGATTAGGTTAGAGTTTATTTTCCAATTGCATCAAACACTACCATTTACATGTGACATGTGTGGTGTTTACATAAAGTAATTGCATATAGTATATAACAATTAATATGAATAAATCTAAAGGCAATATGATTTGTGAGATGTCACATTGGCTAAGTTTAAGTCATTCCTAATGTTACTTAGGGGATTTGATGTTCCTAAGCATGTAAATGCATAGGTGGCCCCCTTATGTCAACTTCATTGTGATGCATGCAACTTTGAATGTGTATGTAGGCAATGACATGAATTTCTACCTACTTACTAAATATTATAGTAATTAAAATTGTACAACCAATAAAAAAAAGTGAACACCTATATCAAAACATGTCTAAACCTAAATAAATATATAAATCGGATATTAGAAACATGCTCCGAAAATAACAATTACATTGTTTTAGCCACTTGGCCACCCACCTCCAAATTTATTATTCAAAAAATTGTATTAGTTGAGATTTATAGAAAAAAAAAAAACTAGAATCTATTTAGAACAAATTTGTGTGAGAAATTTCAATTGTGTAGTTTTGGTTCTAGCCACTTATTGGTTTCTAGTTTTGAGTCGGGTTCTAGTTTCAAAATTTTATTTAAAAATTCAAAACTAATGGTTTGGGTACTTGGTAATCGACCTTTATAACTAGAATAAGAACTAGCCAAAAATCGGAACTAGAAAACACATTTTTTTTTACACTACATTCTCAAAGGTGTTTAATGCAATTGGTTGTGATGAAATTGTAAATTGTGTTAGAATTAAGTTAGTCCCAATTTTCAACATCTTACTAGCAAAAAAAGGTGTTAGAATGTAACTTTATGACATGAAATTTCCAACTTTAGCCCTAAAAAAATGGAGGGTTTATGCTAAAACAATAATACAAAACCGTTTTTGTTTCACACCTTTGGGATTGTGATTACAATGACTAACACGATTGAAGTTACATATCTCCAAAATGACATAAAAGGGATGCTTTTTGTTCATTTTGCCCACCTTCCTTCCTCCTTCTCCCCCATATCAAAATAGGTTTGTCCAATATGACTAAGCCTACTTGCATGGTTTGTCCAATTTGACTAAGCCTACTTGCAATTTCAATCATATTGGACACCACCGTTTTACACATGGGTGCATATATGAAGAAGGGCCGGATATTAGAAGTTGCGCCAAACCCCTCGCCAGGTATCAGCCCAGGTATCAAAGTTGATATTCGTGATTATCAAAAAATCAAATGCCCTCTTTTGATTTATAACTGCGGGTATAAAAAAATCAAAGATACCCGGTTATTAGTGTTATATATATATATATATATATAAAACTGCTGTTCTGATTTTTTTTGGGGGGGGGGGGGGAAGAATT
>Ga0116231_10011005_pt1 | contig 14173 bp, 10 predicted proteins | sample S1TSphgellanicum_2_FD_89695 | JGI IMG/M metagenome (GOLD analysis project Ga0116231, IMG submission 89695) | Host-associated microbial communities from peat moss isolated from Minnesota, USA - S1T2_Fd - Sphagnum magellanicum MG | ecosystem: Host-associated > Plants > Peat moss > Unclassified... | reverse complement strand
ACATGTTCCATATTCAATACATCAATCTTCAATGCAAGTCTAACCATTGGCATGGAGATTATCTTGCAAAGGGGAATGTTCATGTGAACTTTCTCCTTGGGTGTATTTTGTGTTTGTCCAAGAATTCCACTGTCTTGAACTTGTGGTTGGTTTGCATTTTGTGGATTGTTTGATTTAATGATTTAGGCTTTGTGTGTCGAGCCTAGGATGCTTCACCCTAGATCTGTTGCAAATGAGAAAAAATAGACTCTTATTTTGAAATCACATAATAGGCTACAAATGTTGAAGAAGTTGAAATAAGATGCAAGTATGGAAGAAATTTAAAAATAGGTTGGAAGTATTGAAGAAATTGAAACATGTTTATATTTTGTGTATTTGGGATCAACTTGTGTAATGTTCACCATTTGGCTTATGGATTGAGACATTCTTTCTTGTAAGATAAACGCATTTGTTTTAGTTCCCTTTGTGTGAATAGAATGCATTTCCATAGAAACAAGAAATTGAAAATTTCAATGTTGATATTGATTACCTCTTTTTCAAGGTTGTCAAGGCCTTTTTCCTTTTCAATGAACTTAAAGATCTAATGGGAACTAGAATAAACAACAAAACAAAGGTCAAAGTATATGCAAAGGACAACATGAAAAATCAAAATGATTAATATTAACAACCAACATAGCTCCTACTCCTAGCTTTCAACAAGATTTGCCTCCATAAGCTCCTACAAAAAACACAAGAGCCCATCAATGAATTCCTCATTCTAGAAAACATATATTAGCAAAGTACTAACTCATAAACTTGAGAAGGAAACTAAAGACAATCAATAGTTTCAATTTTTTAAGACCAAGACAAATATGGAGCTCCAAGCATGGAGCTCCACAAAAAGTCCTTGGCCTAGCCATTGGAACTCCATGAGTGAAAAAAAGGCCAAGAGCCAAGATAGTTGCTTTTGGCCAATCTTGGATGAATTTTGGATTGGAATTCTAAGCTTGGAGCTCCATGAGTGAAAAAGAATAAGTTGAAGGAAGGAAATTTGCTTTTGAGCAAGCTTGGATGTGGATTCCATTGGAGCTCCAAGAGTCCATAAAACATTCCAAGGGCAAAGAAACACGCTTTTGGATTCCAAAAATCCATGAAATATTTTGGAGGTGGAAAGCAATCTTTTTGTTCTAGGGCCTCCAACATCCCCTCAAGATAGAAAATGTCAAGAACTTCCATGCTTTCAGTATGGAGGAGTCAAGAGCATGAAAGCTCTTAGTGTTCCAATGATCAATATTGAACTTTAGAGGGTTGAATGCAAAAATGTTCTTGATCTTCCATAATTTAGTGTTAAACTTTGGACAATCAAAAGTAAGAAAGTTCTTGGTTGCCAAAAGCTTGGCACCAAACTATGGAACATTGAAAGCAAAAAGGTCCTTTGTAGTTTAGCGTCGAACTATGGAGGACCAAGAGCAAACACTACTAGAGAACTTGGTACTTTTTTATTAGGAAATCTAGTAAAAAATACCCAATTTGAACAAGCATAAAAAAGACCACTTACTCATTTTCGATAAGTTGATTTCGACATGTCTGATGTGACTGGGGTGGTTTTTTTTATTGGCAAAGTATGGACCATTCAATTGGTCATTTTGACTAGTCAAATTTGTGGCAGGCAGGTAGGTAGGTCATAAAAAGACAAGTAAGTAGATGGTAGCCTACCCTATCCTACTTGACTTAACTTAACTTAATATATCATACCCTACCTACCTTAGCCCTTTAAACATGTACATAGGTTATAATGTTAGGAATTGAACCCTTGACCTTTTCTAATGATAAACCAAGTCCTTAACCAATGGACCACACCATCAGAAGGTGATCGACTTTTGTTAATTTTTTAATTTCACATGTTTATTTTGATATCTCATTACAAGATTATAAGGTATGAAGGTAGGTAGGTAGGTAGGTAAGTAGGTAGCTAATATGTACGTAGGTTATAGGTGGGTGGATAGGGTAGGTAGGTAGGTAATACATCTAAGTAGGTAGGTAGGTATGTAGGTTGTAAGATTGTAAATGGGAGGTAGGAGGTAGGTATGTAATAGGCATAAGATGTCCCATTTAACTAAAGAACATTAGTCATTTTGACCAATGATGTCAATTTCTTATGTTCAATTTGACTAGATGTCCCATTTGACCAAAACCCATTGGCCATTTTGAGTAAGGTTATTTAACTTGACTAGATGTATTCGTTAAAAAAATCATTTTAGTCAAGTTGATTGGTCAAAAAATTACATGTTTCAAGCCTCTAGTCAAAATGGACTTCCATTAATAAAAAATGATTAGTTAGTCGACTTGAATTGTTTGAAAAGTTTTGTAGTAATGAGAAAAACTCTTAGCATAGATCCAAGTTTTTGGAGCTTGATCTATGGCTAAGATTTCCAAACAATGTTCTCGCCTTCCATGGTTGAGAAATTTATTTGGTCTCTTGCAAAAGCAAGGAACAAAAGTTCTTTGCATTTACAAGAGCAAGATTTGGAAATCAAGAAACAAAAAAGAATTGAAAAGAAAGAAGGAACAATTTAGAAGCTTACCACTAAGTTTTCTTGAGCTTCCTTGTTTTCTCCCCCTCCTAAATGAAACATGACACAAGATATATATTGTGTAAGAAGAAATTAAGATTTTCTACTAGGATTCATCTTTTCTTAAAAAAACTTTTGAAAATATCATGTTTTTACAACACATGGACATTTAGTTCCACAAAACATCTACAAACTTCCGTAAATGAATTATGCATTTTCCATACTTTTGTAAGATGTTTGGCTATGTTTAAAACATTTATGGCTTGTTTTGCAAACTCACATCTTCTGGTTCAAAGGAAATTCCATTTGTGATGGGTGGTTGGAAAACAACTTCTGTCACATGTCTTTGGTCACATGGATTTTCTTTTATAGTGGCATATTTCTAATTTTTTTTTCTTCGGATTTGTCCAATAAAAGTTTGTTTCTCTTTTGCAACACCTCAGACTTCTTGCGTTTTCTTAAAGTCTCATGGCTCTTACATCTAAACAAAAATGAACATTCAACCTTTTTTACGGAAATCCTCTTTGCGGATTCTTCTTTATGCATAGTTGAATTATGTGAGCCCATTTAACAACTATTTATCTAAATTATCATTATACACACCATGTTGAGGCACCTAATGAAATTTCCATCAAATTGAAAATCCTTTGATTTTTTTATTTTCCTTATATTTTTAGGTTTAAATTGGATGCCATTTCCTTTAAAACCAATAAATTTGATGACTTCTTAATTTCCAAATATTAGGCATACTTTGTAATATAATATTTGTACCCAATATTGTTCTATTCCCAATATGTCTTTTGACAAAATTGTTTTGCTCCCAATATGCCTTTTTACAAAATCTATAATAATACACCCTTTTGTGTAAATATGTGTGCAATTTGCACATGTATTACATTGTGCACAAGTAGGAGAATTCGATTTCAACATCGATTCATTTAAGTACCCATGATCATCCAATGGTAGAAGGTCACTTTAGAGAAGTCATGGAACAAGTTATGGTCAAGGAGGAGGAGTCTTCCACATTAGCAACTACCACATCGACCATTGTGTTGGTTGCAAGTAAAAATTTTCTTTCCAAACACTTAAGGTTTAAGGTAGGGGCCCAGGTTCTTGCAAATGGAAGGCGAACTTACCCCCATGATCGTAAGGGGATTCACATAGGCATGACTATGTGAATTTTATTTCATCCATGTGTAAACCATGCAATTGCTAAATCAAATGTGCAAATTGAATAACTTGGGGGCGATCAAATTCATGGAGGTGTTGAGGTCCTTGAGGTTCCATGTGGAGATGGAGTTTGGCATCTACAATGATGCCCCCCTATGTCACATGTTAAATGTTCCATGTTACAAAAAACCACCAAGCATTTTTGTACTACAAAGATAATTACCAAGCCAACTTTTATTAATGCCCCTACCCCAACTTACTTAAGGTTGTGGTCTTAGTTCCTTAGTGCACCCATCAAGTTACACAAGTTTTGGTTCAGTGCAGATGACATGAATAAATGCATTGGTAGTACATAGTGAAAATATGCATTCAATAGATGGACTATTTTAAAAAAATTCCCCTTTCAAGTTGAAACCAATTATAAGCAAGATGAAATCAAGTTTTTTGAGGAAGCAAAATTTGTTCTAAATAAATGGCAACCTATCCATCCTTGAAATCTATTTAGTGGGAAAAGCTCCATTCTTATAAATAGGCCAGTGGATGAAATGTCGTGGCCATCAACCCATAATGGTAAGGATGTTGGTTGGACAATGCCATTCAAGATGTCAAATCTACATTACAATCTGTGGGAGGCCTGCCAACTTTTTGAAATGACTATTAACGCACCATTGGAAGTTCCCCCCTTTGGATATGGACAAATTTATAAGATTTTATTTGGCCAAAATCCAAACAAGAAGCAATATGAAGTTACAATTGGGAACTTCCTAGCCTACACTTGTTTGGATTTTGTAACAATGACTTCTAGTTCGTTAGGTCATTGAAGGAAGTGGGTGCCCTATAAACACATGCACTATGTTTTTATAACATGTCATGTTTTGTGGGGAGTTTGAAAATTTCATCCATTTCCCAACTTGGAGTTGTGATGAAGTTCGTTGCTTATTAGTTCATGATGTAATTTTTATGGAGTTAGGAGTACACATGTTAAAGTTGTCATAAAAAATGCAAGTGCAATGAACATTTTCAATTGTAGCATTCATGATGACACTATTTGTTTCAATTATAGGCACCCATAACAAAAGTTATGTAGGATATTTTTGTCACAAATATTTTTTTTGTCTATGAAGATGAATATTTTGTATCACAAAAATAAAATTCTTTTCATGTAAGCATAATTTTTTCTCCATGCGTATCGAATATTTTAATCTACTTGGAAAAAATATTTGATTTGCATGGTAAGTATTTTCTTCAAAGATTTTGTGTGGTTCACAAAAGTTCTATTCACATGTTCGTTGTTCACCATTCATGCTCATGCAGTGGCGACATTGGAAAAGGAACAACTAAAAAAAATCAACTTGGGCACTGAGAAAAATTTACATGTGAAAATGAATTTCAACCTTGAACTAGTTAGAAGTGGTCAATTGGCTTAATTGTTAAAGGAATTCAAGGATATTTTCGCTTGGACCATTACAAAAATTGAAAGGGATACCACCCAAAATAGTTCAACATCGAATCAAACTAAATACATTGATACCACCTACTCATCAAGCAAGGTAAAATCCTAACTACATAGCCATTGTTAAATAAGACATTGATAAACTATTTGTTGCAAGTTTCATTAAACTTGTTGAAGAGGTTATTTGGTTATCACTAATAGCTATAGTGCCAAAAAAAATGCCAAATGAAATATTTGTGTGGACATTAAATTTTATAAAGCTAAAGGTTGTCACTAAGAAAGATCCATATCCTTTCCCTTTTACTAATGAGGTTATGAACATTATAATTAAACATGAAGTTTATACCTTTTTAAATGGTTTTTTAGGATGCCATCAAATTTCCATAACACTTGAGGATTAGTACAAAATTGTTTTTGTTAATGATTAGTGGGCTTTTGTATGGGTTATGATGCTTTTTGGGGTAAAAAATGAACCATCTACCTATTAAAAGGTAATTTCGAAAGCCTTTCATGAAGATCTTTTTAAAATGATTTTACTATTTTCAATTATTTATCTACCCATATGTAGTGTCATTACCCTAACATTGAATTTGTGACTAAGTGTAGAGTGCAAAGGCCCATGAGGTCAAGAGAGTGTGTTTAGGTGTGAAAATGCAAAAGATAAAGCCCAATGATTCTCAAGTGCACTTTCACTTTGGGAGTTGCATTTGTTAGAGCCTTTGTTGAAAAGGAAAACAAGCACCAAATTGGGCCCTTAAGATACCATCAGAAAGGTCTTGAAATGTAAATGCTTAAAGTGGCCTTGCATTGTTCATTTACACCTAAAATGCATGAATTATGATCAAGAAAATGGTTGGGAGTCAAGTTGGGAATTTGATTCCGGCCTGTCTAAACTTATAAGAATGGGTGTTTGATTGGCATTATATGATGAGGTCGACTGCCAGAAAATCAAGCGTTGACATTGCCATGTTTTTCATGGTAGGAAAGCCCAACAGAAACTTCTCATCTATCTTGGGTTTAAAGTGCATAGCGTAGTAGGTTGGGTTTAGTTGCTTTGCAGAGGCCGCCATATAGTGCCATGGAAAATTTGTGCTAGAAGATGTAAATTAGAAAAAATTCTATTTTTTTCTTTGAATTATGTTTCACTCCCTAGTCTTCTATGGATTAATGACCCAAATCTCACCATCCACACCCAATATTCTAGCATTAAAAAAATTACCCATCTTATTGCTAAAGTCTATGCACTAAGACTAATTACTAGTTTACTTTGGAAATTGTAAACCTAGAAAAGCCTACTCCCATACCACCACCATTTGACAAAAGGTAAATTTGTTTGTTGGTTCCCTAACCACAAATTCCCTTAGAGTAGGGGCCAAATGATCTTTGATTGGGTTGTGCAATATGCCATTGGAAAGATCTTTTTGAAGGTTATAAGATATTGCCCCTATATGCTCAAAATCAACTTGATTTGAGGAAGATATTAGTGTTTAAAGTTTTGGGACAACAAGCGTCCCAATTTTGGAACTCCCATTTGGGAATCGTAGGAAAAAAATGCCATTTGGATGTAGCCTTCATGGAGAGGCAAAAAACATATTACAAGGAGGGGAGTGGTGCCTCCTTCCAAAGGTTGTGATCTGTGTAAAACTTGTGCTTGAGGTTGTCTTTACTAAATCTATCGCACCACTTGCATTCAACTTGCATTAACCACCCTCTTTCCTTAGTTGTGTAGGTTAATGTCTTGCTTGTGAGTTTTTCTTAGTCCCATCCCAGAGCTCTAGTACACCTTCCCACCCTCGAAGTGTTGTGAATTAGGGAATGTGCCCTGATTTTTATTTATTTATTTGTTTCATTCTAGGACCCACATTTGGGTTTCTAAAAGAATTTGGGGTGCATTGTATAGAAATTCAAAAAGTGTTTCCTCAAGTGTATAGAATTGTCATTAGTTTCAACCTAGAAAATTATGCATTCATGGTTTGTTTTAGAAGTATTTTGGGATCTATAGTTTCTATAAAAAAGAAAATAAAGGATATAGTCAAGATGCCAATACCCACAACACCCTAAGAAATCCAAGTGTTTAACGTAATGGCCTAGGTCTATTGGTCTTTAATTAATTGTTTTCCTTTATTATGGTTATTATCACAAAATTATTCAAGAAGATCGAAGTCTTTGAGTGGATAGTTGAATGTCAAACTGCTTGGGAAAATATTAAAATTGGTACATTTAAGTTCCCATTTTGATCAATCCCAATTAAGAACTAGAATTTTATGTTCATATTGACATATTTTAGTTAGTAGTAAGGGCAATACTTACCCATAATCCAACTGGTATGTTTGATCAACTAATTATGTAATTTTCTAAATTATTAATTTTGTTGAGAAAAATTATACCAACATTGAGAAAGAAGTAGTTATGGTCTATGTTCTATTCAAGTTTATACATTATCTATTAGGTAACAAGTTTGTATTTTATGTTGTTCATATGGCATTAATGTATTTAGTTAATAAACCACATGTTTTTAACATGTTAGCTAGATGGCTATTGTTGTTTTAAAAATACAATTTCAAGATTACATACAAGCTTGGTAGATCTCACCTAATGGCAAATGCCTTGAGTCGATTATCCAATAATTCTAAACCTATTGGAGTACTTGATCAAACCATTGATGCTCATATGTTCACATTACAACATGAATGGTTACAAAATGTTTATGAATACCTATTACAAGAAATGATGCGAAAAAAATTATATGAGAAAATAAAGTGGGAGGAACCATGAGCGTTCCACCTCAATAATACTGTAATGATTTTAAAGTTTTTGTATGAACACATTTTTCCCCAGTTTGGATGTCCATTGCACCATTATCACTGACCAAGGTATACATTTCATCAATGATGCCATTAGATATTTTACTAACCATTTTATCTTTAAACATATTAATTACACCTTTTATTATTTGAACTTGTCAATATTTTTTTCATACCAACATTATAAGAAATCACAATTTTTTTAACTGGGAATTTTAATTAAAAAACCCCTCATATGGTTTTTTTGCCCCATATCCAACTTGATCAAAGTGCCATTTTGGACAAGTCAATTTGGACCTAGCCATTTTGACTATGTTTTTTTGGTTGGTTTTTTTTATTGGGCTTTTTAACTAGGTTTTTCTTACTAAACCATCATGACAAAAATATAATTTGGGCAGTGACCAAAAACATATATATTTAAAATTAACATAAAAATATTAATTAATTACCCTACCTACCTACATTATTACTTACCCTACTACCTAATTAATAAGCCCAATAATTAATGCCCAAAAAATATTTATTTATTTACCTACCAACCCTATGTCCTAAACCTAGATTAAGCCACTTAAGCTAGGCCAAGCACCCTAGGTTAGGCCTTTAGGTTAGGCCAAGTAACTTAAGCTAGGTGGTTTAATAGTTTTTGCAACCTAGGCTACCTAATTAGGCCATCTAAGTAGCCAAGGTAGCTTAGGTTAGAAAGTGGGGATTTGAACTTTTCACCTTCACATTGAGGAGTCAAATCTTTAACCATTGCATCACCACCCCATAAGGTGATTTTTTTGGACAACATATTTGTAATGAACATGATTTTGGACTAACATATTGTAATTAACTTCCATGAACTTTTTTTCAACATTCATATTGTATTAAATGAACTTGAATTTTTTATATTACTTACATAAATAGGTAATTTATAGGTAGGGTAACCTAAGTAGGTAAGAGGTACCTATTAATAAATGCATGTACCTAAGTAACATGTAGGTTAGAATCTACTAGGCCTTATAAGTACCTACTAGGTCTATGTTTATACCTACCTAATAGGCTATTTATGCCTATGATATTTAGTAGTTTATGTAAATACCTATTGGCCTATTAATAGACTTAATTTAAGCATACTAGGAAGGTAGCCTAGGTTATTAAATAGGTACATGCTTAAGTTACCTACATAATAGGTGAAACTACTTACCTAGTAGACCTAAGTGGCATAGCCTAGGTTAGTTACATACCTAGTAGGCCTAGGTGGCCTAGGCAACTAACCTAATGTAGTAGGATAGGCTATTTATAGGTAATTAATAAAAATAATTTAAAATAATTATTTAATTACTATAAATTGTAAATAAATAAATAGTAATCAATGATTAATAATTGATTTCTTCCTTCAAATTACTAAATATTAAATATTAAATTATTAATAATTATAAATAATTATTCAATATAAATGGTCAATTATTGAATATTTCCTATGAATTATTAAATATTAAAATTTAAGTGATAATAATTTATTATTAATTATTGATTCTTGGTTATTTAATATTAATTACTCATTATTGATTATTTACTATGAATTAATAATTATCAGTAATTATTTACTATTATATATTGACTAGTATTAATTATTATAAATTACTATCACATATTAGCCAAATTTACATAAAATTGATAATTTGATAATAATAATTAATCAATTAAAAAGTTGATGGATAAATTAATTATTGGTTATTAATTGACATTTATTTGGTGACTAATTAATTATATACAATATTAACCATAAATTATTGAATATTAACTATCAATTATTAAATATTAACTAATTAATGTATTAAGTTTAAGTACCTACATGTGCTTAAAGGTAGCATGTAAGTAGCCTATTAAACTTTATAAATAACTATTAAGTGTAATATGTTTAACCTAAAGCCTACTAGCTATGAACTTAGGTTTGGTATATAACCTATGCAAAGTAAATTTGTAGGTTAAAGAACCAAATTAGTATGGTTGATTTGACCGAGTGTCAAATAAAAATGGCCAATTTGACTAATTGTAATTCACAATGGCCATTAAATATGGTCAATTAGATTAAGCCTTGGTCATCTTGATGGACTTCTGGCCTTTTTGACCAAATGTTTGATTTGTCACATGGTAAAAAAATGTCATTTTAGCTAAATGTCTTAGTCAAAAGTAACTCGTGTTTTTCCTACCCCAAGCTTTTAGTCAAAATGATCATCCCCCTTGGTTAATGTGGACAATTTAGTCAAGTTGGACCTTATGAAAAATCATGTTTTCTTGTAGTGTAAACTACATACAAAGTTGGAGTTGATCACACACCCTTTCAATTTGTTTATGGATTACATCCATTATTACCAATGGAATATTTATTACCACCTAGACTTGGAGAAAAAATAAACCCAACACCTATTTGAGTATTAATTAGCTATCTTTGAAAAATTATAAGTGGATTAGTTGATTGCACAAGACCTAATTGTTGCCAACCATTGGAACATGTCATTATGGTCACATAATCAATACATTGAAACCAAGTTCCAATTTGGGGACTATGTGTTATGGTTTTTAAGGGCTATTACAACACATTCCCTTAAATTTCAAAGAAGGTAGTTTAAACATTTTAATTGGTGAAAGCACAATATGATGGTACATTTCGAGTAAGAAAAATGTACTTTTTTTGGGGTACATTTTGTATTATTTCGGGGGCAATTTTTTTTTCATTTCATCTAGTGTTTTGATAAACACATAAAATGGATTTTTTACACAAACCCTCCAACACAATTATTGTTACCTTTCAAATGACAGTTTTTTCAACACATTTTTATGTATTCACACATTTATGTTTGTTTTAATGAAAAACTTCATTTAGATGTTTTTTGTGAAATCACATGAATGGAATTCTCCTTTTAAATTTAAATGGGACAATGAACTCATATGTAATATATGATTAAGTACTTCACCAAGTTTGGTGATCATTTGAATGGTTTTTGAATTATATTTGCACTTTGTAATATATCATGATGATTATAACTTTCTCACCAATATATTTTTAATCATTTAATATCAATTTCAAAGTGAATTTTTTTTCACAATCTTATTATTTGGGTTTTTAACTACCTTATTCCAAGTACCATTTGCAAAAAACCTTTTTAATATTAGGTTGGTAGAAGTTTAAAAACATGTAGTTTCAAATTAATATTTGTGACAACAATCTTTGACCATTGTTATACGGTTTTGCTTATCACTATTGATAAATTTGATCCTAACCTAGTTCTAGTTAACATTAACAAATTGAAAACTTACTAGTTCATTAATGATAGCACATTACAACCTATACTTACAACCCTAGTGACCTAGCTACTAAAGAACCGATTGAAAATGAGGTTTTTGAGTTGGTATTTATTGAACTTGTAACCAATCATCAAAATGACACACTTGTTGGTATGAATGTAGGTTTTTGCTTAGTAGAGGTTTATAACCCTAAAGGACATGTCTATTCACAACCACTACACCTTTATCAATTGTCAAAGTAGAATAAAAAAACCATCACGCCTCTTAGCATTTATTTATTTATTTTTTCATTAGAGTGATATTTGAAGCAATGAATGAGAGCGATTCTAATAGATTGAGAAAAGAAACAGAAGGGAGAGAAAAAGAAATTGCCAAAGGTAGGAAAAACTAAATTGAGAAAAAAAAGTAGAACAAACTCAAGATCACAAGAATCATTTACATTTAACCACTAGATTCATGAGCACCGATAGAAGAGGAAGAAAGGACCTTCGAACAATAAGAGCGAAAGCAAAAGCTAAACAAATAATTTGAGGGGGTTTTGTAATTCTTTTGATGATTTGTGAGAATGAATATTCTAACATTGATCATAGCGATTTCCAACTTAAAAAAGGAGTAAGAGACCCTTGCTTACCAACTTGTTGCTAATGAGTAGCCGCAAGGAGTAAATGAAGAAGAAATCAAAGAAGAAATGGAGTTGTATTAATCATTTACAAGTCAATTTGTTGTAAAAGCTTCCTTTGAAGACCTTTTCCAAGAACAACTTGTCAAATTTATTGTACCTTAGTGTCCTAAATCTCGTGTGCAACATCATGAAAAAGGGGAAAATTGTTGTTGAAGAACTAGTTGTGTCTACAAACCTATTATAATGTTGAAATGTCATATAATGAATGATTAGATTTTGATTGGTAGACATTGGACCATTTGATGATTCAAATTTATACTAAGATGAAAATTATTATTATTTTATTATTATAAAAATATTTTAAAATATGTAGGTAGGTAGGTAATAGGTTGAGGTAGGTTGAAAAAGGCAAGTAAGTAGGCAGTAGTTTAACCTACCTAATTTGAATTGCATAACCTAGTATGTAACCTACCTACCTAATTGCTTTAGTCTAGCCTACTTACCTTAACCTTTTAAAAATGCAAACAGGTTGTAAGTATTAAAAATTGAACCCTTCACCTTCACAATGATAAACCAAATGTTTACTAATGGACTACAACATCAAAAGGTGTCCAAGTTTTGTCAAGTTTTTTATTTGACATGTTCATTTCATATCATTACAAGATTATGAAGTAGGTAGTAGGCAAGTTATAGGATGATAGGTAAGAGATAGGTAAGTAGGTGGGTTGGTGGGTACATAGGTAAATAGGTAGGTATGTAGGTAGGTGGGGGGGGGGGTAGGGTTGTCTATTTTCATATCAAATGACTTCTAATAATTTTTTAATCATTATAATAACAATTGGATGTCCACATCATTTTGTCATTAGTCATGCATGCCATATACAGAAAATAAAAATGATGAAAATTGACACCTTCTAGTTTGTTAGCACCTCATCATCTATTATCGCATGCCCCATTAATACATGAGTATGACTTCTTACACATGATTCATAGTAATAGTTTATGATTAAAGTCATACATATAATCATTTAAGATTTGTAGTTATAGATTTCTTGGTTGCAAAGGACAAAATTCCTTCTAGTGGATGTTTATAGTGCATAATTTATGTTGAAAAAGAAACTTCCATGAACATTTTTTGGCTATGGACATTTGAAAACATTTGATGTTTGAGATGTTAAAGTGGTCTACAACATATTTAAATAATATATGTTAACATAGTTCAATATTTGTTCTTTTATATAAGGTTGACATTAGCATAACTTGTGAAGATTACATGTAACTAATTTACACTTTTCTTTTGTGGCAATATTTAGAATTTGTGAGTAATTTTGACAACACATATGTGTAAACATTGCATTTATCTTTCAATCATTAATGTATAGTGTTTGAACTTTCACATGGATTATAGAGATGGATAGCATGATTTAAGGTGCAGTTATTAAATCTATCAACACCAAATACAAAAGATATGGAATTAAGAAGATGTTTGTTCATTGTTTTTTTGTCCTCTCAACCTTGCCTTGATGTGCATCATACATACAAGACATTCAATATATGCTACTTCAAGAGTTAAAAACATTGGCTCGACCTATTCAAATTCTAGATCTACTTCTATACACAAACATGGAAAGAGTTGTTGGATTAAATGGAAGTAGACAATGTTGTAGAACTCTAATTAGAGCATGGAATATTTGCATCGAGTAACTGAACTAATTCCATTTCATGAATGCCAACAAGTCCAAACTCACTTGACATGTTTCTTTTGCTTTCGCTCCATTGACGATCACCTTTGATTTGATGTAAAACCTCTGTCACTTGCTTCATGGAAGGTCGATCATCTCCTTTGAATGCCAAACAATGCATTGCCATAATGGCCACTTTGTTGATTTCTTGTAAAGTTGCTTCCATTTCTTCAAAGTTTGATGATAACAACTTGGGATCTACAATTGCCTCTACATTACCGTCCTTAATTTGGGGAATGCACATGGCTACCAAGCTCATTTCCTTTTCATCACGAGTGAAGTCCATGGGAGGTTGAGAGGTTATCAACTCCAACAAAATGATTCCAAAGCTATAGACATCACTTTTGTCGGTTAATTGGTATGATATAAAGTATTCAGGGTCCCAGTAGCCTGGTGTCCCTTGTGCTACTTTCGAAACATGGGTTGCATCTAGTGGGATCAACTTTGAAATTCCAAAATCTGATACTTTAACACCATACTTATTATCTAACAAAATGTTGGCTGATTTCACATCCCTATGATATATGGGTGGATTT
>Ga0116231_10011004_pt1 | contig 14173 bp, 11 predicted proteins | sample S1TSphgellanicum_2_FD_89695 | JGI IMG/M metagenome (GOLD analysis project Ga0116231, IMG submission 89695) | Host-associated microbial communities from peat moss isolated from Minnesota, USA - S1T2_Fd - Sphagnum magellanicum MG | ecosystem: Host-associated > Plants > Peat moss > Unclassified... | reverse complement strand
GGGAAACCGCCCATTATAGGGGTTTAGGGGCTCCATCGCCGTACTATTTGCCCGCCCAACGATTGAGGCCGCCCGGCTCTTTACTTCCGCGCCGACTCCTCGACCCGCGCGGACTCCTCGACGCGCTTGGGCTCCTCCACCAGCACGGGGACGGTAAATTCGCGTGTCTCGGTTAGTTCGTCGTGCTGCAGGCTGACGACGAGGTTCAAGAGCAGCACGCCCGGCTTCGCTGGGGTCACGCGGATGTTGCGGCGGTAGACCGCGTCGGACGACATGGCTTCGAGATTGGCGGCTGCACCGGCCGGAAGCGGCTCGAACCCGTCGGCGGAGCCGACGGCAATGCTGCCGCCATCGGTCGGGATTTGCGGTAAAACCGCGAGGTTGATGTCGAGCGGAGACCCGAGTTGCGGCCGCGCCACGAGCGCAAACTTGAGGCCCACCGGCACGGCGGATTTGGCCAAGCTCACGGCAGCGACCATGCCCTGGGTCTGCTCCGCGACGGTCGGGCCCTTTTTCGCGGCGGCGCTTGTGGCATGCGGATCGTGGCGCCTGGCCTGCTGGGTCGTGGGGGCCGCCGGATCGGCGCTGCCGCTGCAAGCGGCAAGCCCCAGCATCGCTGCGCACGTCAACAGCCTTGCCGCAGTCCTGTCGGCTTGCATCATGGAACTATGATCACCAAATCAACAGCGCACCACAACCGCGCGATTGCGCAATTCATGGCTCCGTCACATTTGCGCCCTCGGTTCAGAGTTCGAGGATCGGTCCGCGTACGGCGGCAAGTTGCTCATCGAGCGCCCGGTAGTGCTCCTCCCAATACCGCGGTTCGGCGAACCAGGGAAATGCGCGAGGAAAGGCCGGGTCCTCCCAACGGCGCGCGAGCCAGGCCGTGTAATGGATCATGCGCAGTGCCCGCAGCGGCTCGATCAGCGCGAGTTCGCTGCGATCGAAAGGCGTGAATTGCTCGTAGCCGGCAACCAGATCGCGCATTTCGCTGCGCATTTCCTGGGCGTTGCCGGCGAGCAACATCCACAAATCCTGGATCGCGGGGCCCGTCTGGCAATCGTCCAAATCGACGAAGTGCGGACCCGCATCGGTCCACAGGATGTTGCCGCGATGGCAATCCCCGTGGATGCGCCCGAGGCGTGCGCCGCCCCAGTCGCCGGCGCGTGCCTCGACCTCGGCGAGCAACTCCTCGCTGACGTCGTAATACTTGGTCGCGAGGTAGTCCGGCATCCAGTCTCCGGCGAGCACGGTATCGCGGGCACGCCGGCCCAACTCCTCCAAACTGAGCCGGGGCCGGTGCTGAAACCGGGCCGACCGGCCCACGCCGTGGATCCGTCCGAGAAAGCGGCCGACCCATTCGCGGTCGGCACTCGTGCCGAGTTCCGGCCAGCGGCCGCCGCGCCGGGGGAAGACCGCATAGCGGAAGCCGCGATGGCGGTGCAACGACTCGCCGTCCGCACCCAAGGGGGCGACCACCGGAATCTCCTGTGCCGCCAACTCGTGCGCGAACGCATGCTCCTCGCGGATCGCCGCATCGCTCCAGCGGCCCGGCCGGTAGAACTTGGCAACCACCGGTGCGTCCTCTTCGCGACCGATCTGATAGACCCGGTTTTCGTAACTGTTGAGCGCGAGAACGTGCCCGTCGCAGCGAAAACCCGCGGTCTCGAGCGCATCGAGAACGGCCTCGGGCGAGAGTTCAGCATAGGGAGTATCCTCGGCCATATTCGGCAGTCTACACAGGTTGCCGTCCCTTCCCCGGCTACGGCACGCTGCTAGACTAGGCCCCATGAGATTGCCCCGCCCCAAATCCTTGAGCGGACTGATGCTGATCGGCTTCACGATCGTAGCCGCCCCGCTGCTGTTCGCGATCGTGAATGCGGCGCTGCAAATGAACCGGCTCTCGAACCGCAGCGAGCAGCTGGTGATCCATGGCATGCAAGGCACGCGCAACAATCAGCTCTTGTTCGAGCAGATCAGCGCCCTCGAGCGCACCGCCCGCCTCTATCAGATCATCGGCACCGCAGATCTCCTCGAAGTATATGCACGCAACAACGAGCGGCTCGATGCCGCGGCCGAGGCGCTGCGCCGGCTGCCCGTCGATGCCCAGTCGGACCATGATCTGCGCTCCTTGCAGGCGCAGACCGCGCACCTCCTCGATGAGCTGCGCGCAGCGCCGGCCAACTCGCCGCGCGTGGCTGCGGCCGTGGACGGTTTCCCGCAGATCTCCGATCTTGCCTCGCGGGTTTCGGATCGGACCAACGTGGAAATCGATCGTCAGCTGAGCAACCTGCAGGAACAGGCCGATCGCGCCCAGCAGCACCTGTTCTGGCAAACCTTGTTGCTCGTGCCGATGACGCTCGCCGTCGTCGGACTGTTCACGTATCTGTTCGGGCGGCCGATCCGCGCGATCGACCGGGCGATCAGCGAACTCGGCCGAGGCACGTTCTCGCGCCCGATCGCGATCGACGGACCCGCCGACTTGGAACGCCTCGCCGCCCAATTGGAATGGCTGCGCGGCCGGCTGCTCGACCTCGCACAGGAGAAGAATCGCTTCTTGCGACACATGTCGCATGAACTCAAGACGCCGCTCGCCAATATTCGCGAAGGGACCGAACTTCTGATGGACGGCGCCGTCGGTGAGCTGCAGAGCGGCCAACGCGAAGTCACCGCCATCCTGCGGGAAAATGGCATGAAGCTACAACGTCTGATCGAAAACCTGCTGTCTTTCAGCGCCTGGCAGGCGAAGAGCGTAGGACTCGAAATCACCGAATTCAAGCTGCGGCCGCTGATCAAGACCGTGCTCGAGAACCAGCAGTTGACCTTGGTCGCCCAGCGCGTGCGCCTCGACGTACAAGTCGAGGATCTCGCGCCGATGGCCGACCGCGGCAAATTGCGCCTGATCCTCGACAACCTCCTCTCGAATGCGATCAAGTTCACCCCGCGCGGCGGCACGATCTCGATCCATGCCCGCAAGGAACGCGATCAGTTGCTGATCGATGTCATGGACAGCGGTCCGGGCATTCCCGCGGACGAGCGAAACCGGATCTTCGAGGCTTTCTACCAGGGCAAGACTCCCCAGGGCGGCCACGTCAAGGGTACCGGGATCGGGCTCTCCGTCGTGACCGAATTCGTCAATGCCCACGGCGGCAGCATCGAGATCCTCGAAGCCAACACCGGTGCGCATTTTCGGGTGCGCCTGCCGCTGCGCCCCGCTGCCGTTGCCGCGGCGCCGGAGAAAGCGCATGCGGCTTAGGCGCATAGCAAACGCCGGTTTGCTGGCGCTCGGCGCGCTTTGCAGCCTGGTCGCTTGCAGCATGCACAGCGGGGTGAAACCGCCCCGTCCGGCACCCCCCGTGGTCCAGCCCGCCGACAGCGGTGCGATCACCCCGGTACTCGAGCTCATGAGCTCTCTGCTGCAAGGGGATCCGGCGCGCCAGGCGGAGCTCTTCCAGCAGGCCAAGGATGCGGCGGAATTGGGCCCCACGACCAGCAACAAATTGCGCTATGCGCTGGCGCTTGCCACCCCCGGCCACAGCGGTACCGATCCGGTCGCCGCCCAGCGCCAATTGTCGGAACTGCTCGCCAGGCCCGAGACTTTGTTGCCGGTCGAACGCATGCTCGCCACCGTGGAACTCAAAGAGGTCGAACAGCAGCTGGTGCTGCTTGCCGACACGAAACGCCTGCGGGACGATGCCGCGCGTGACTCGCAGGGCGAAAAGCTCGCCACGGTCAACCGGCGTCTGGCGGCCGAAGCTGATGAGAATGCGCGCTTGCGCAAAGCATTGGACGAGGCAAGAGCTAAACTGGATGCGGTGACGCACATCGAACGATCGATCAACGATCGCGGCTCCAGTGTGCCGACGAACCCTTGAGCGCTCTGTATCTTCAGGAGATCGCCTTGAACGCCTATTCAAACGCCGCTACGACTTCTCTGTCTTTCGGCCTCACGTCCGGACGGCGGGATCTACCGCCGCAAAAGCGTAAAGCCAGGATCTTGGTCGTCGACGACGATCCGGGTCTGCTGCGCCTGCTGACGATCCGCCTGCGCGCCGAGAGCTACGATGTCGAAGCCGTCGAGAGCGCCGCGGCGGCGCTCGCCGCCTGCATCCGCTTCCGTCCGGACCTCGTGATCACCGACTTGCGCATGGACAACATGGACGGGATCGGGCTGCTCAAGGAGCTGCAGAGCCGCTGGCCGGGATTGCGTGTGATCATCCTGACCGCGCACGGCACGATCCCCGATGCGGTGCACGCCACGCAGAGCGGCGCGTTCGGCTTTCTGACCAAGCCGGTCGACAAGCAGGAGCTGCTCGATCATGTACAAAGGGCGCTCAAGTTTTCCGGCTTCGCGCACGTCGACGAGGATTGGCGCGCGAACATCATCACCCGCAGCCAGCTGATGGAAGACAAACTCGCGCAGGCGAACATGGTCGCCGGCACCGACGCGCGCGTGCTGCTGACCGGCGAGAGCGGCACGGGCAAGGAATTGCTCGCGCGCGCGATTCACGAGGCCAGTCCGCGCCGGCACAAGCCATTCGTGACCATCAACTGCGGCGCGATCCCTGAAAATCTGCTCGAAAGCGAATTATTCGGCCAAGAAAAGCAGGCGCAGCCGGGTGCGGGCCGCCAGCAGCTAGGCCTGTTCCAGTCCGCCGAGGGCGGCACGGTGCTGCTCGACGAGATCGGCGACATGCCGATGCGTCTGCAGGTCAAGCTGCTGCGTGTACTGCAGGAGAATCAGATCCGCCCCGTCGGCAGTGCGGCCGCGGTCTCGGTCAACGTGCGCGTCATCTCCGCCACGCATCGCGACCTCAGTCAATTGATGATCGGCGGCCACTTCCGCGAGGATCTGTATTATCGACTCAACGTCGTCCACATCGAGATCCCGCCGCTCGGCAAGCGACGCGAGGACATTCCGCTGCTGGTCGCGCATTTCCTCGAACAGCTTGCCAAGGAAATCGGTCAACGCAAGATCTACGCGCCCGAGGCGGTGGAGTTGCTGGCAACCGGGGAATGGCCCGGCAACGTGCGCCAGCTCTACAACGTCGTGCGCCAGAACGTGGCCCTATCGCATGGACCGATCATCACCGCGGAAGTGGTACAGCAGTCCCTGGGCGGGGGCTCGACCCGTCTGCCCTCGTTCGACGAGGCGCGCGATGAATTCACGCGCAACTACCTGTCGCAGATCCTGCAGATCACGACCGGCAACGTGAGCCAGGCGGCGCGGCTCGCGAAGCGCAATCGCACCGACTTTTACAAATTGCTGTCGCGCCATCAGCTGCTGCCGGACGACTTCAAGAAAGCCTAGCAGACGCGCCGTGGCGCGGTGCTTCGGCGCGCCTACCGGTAGAACTCGGCGAGCGAGGCCACGACATGCGCCAACTGGGTCTCGGCGAGTTCCGGAAAAATCGGCAACGCCAGGGTCTCCAAGGCGGCGCGTTCGGACTCCGGGAAGTCGCCCGTGCGATAGCCAAGGTAAGCGAAGCATTGTTGCTGATGCAGGGGCACGGGATAGTAGATCTCGGTGCCGATGCCGCGCCCGCTCAAATGTTGCTTGAGCTCATCGCGGCGCGCGACGCGCACGATGTATTGATTGAAGATATGCCGTCCGCCCGGGACCGCCACCGGCGTCGTGCACAGGCTCCTCAAGTCCGCGGCCGCGAAAGCGGCATCGTAGTAGGCCGCGTTGCGGCGCCGGCCTTCGGTCCAGGCATCGAGGTACCTTAGCTTGACGCGCAGCACCGCGGCTTGCAGTTCGTCGATGCGAAAATTGCCGCCGATGAACGAATGATAATATTTCGGCTTGCCGCCATGCACCCGCAACACGCGCAGATGTTCGGCGAGTTCGGGATCGTTCGCGGTGCACAGACCCGCATCTCCGAAAGCCCCCAGATTCTTGCTCGGGAAGAACGAGAAACAGCCGATGTCGCCGAACGAGCCGACGCGCTGGCCGCGGTACTCCGTGCCGATCGCTTGGGCGGCGTCCTCGACGACCCTGAGCGCGTAGCGGCGCGCAATCGCGAGCAAAGCGTCCATGTCGGCGGATTGCCCGTACAAGTGCACCGGCATGATCGCGCGGATCCGCCCGCCGGTCAGGCGATTGACGAGCACGCCGTCGCGCAACATGGCGTGCTCATCGATGAAGGCCTGTACGGCCGCGGGCGAGAGATTGAAGGTGAGGGGGTCGATGTCGCAGAAAATCGGCCGTGCGTGCAGGCGTGCGATCGTTCCGGCGGTGGCGAAAAAAGTGAACGGCGAGGTGATGACTTCATCGCCCGGTCCGATGTCGAGAGCCATGAGCGCGAGCAGCAGGGCGTCCGTGCCCGAAGACACGCCTATGCCGAAGGCAGCTCCGCTATAGCGGGCAAGCTCGTCTTCGAGGCCGCGCACGTGCTCGCCCAAGATGAATTGTTGACTTGCGCACACTTGGTCGATGACCGGCATGACCTCGTCACGGATTTGCAAGAATTGCGCTTTGAGGTCGAGTAAGGGGACGCTGGTCATAATGGGTTAGCATAGCATTTTGTCGCGGGCGGCCATTTTGGTGCAGTTGAGATCGCGCAAAGGTCCGGATGGGTACGCACTTTTACTTGACGTTTTGTGGAAATAGTTCACGTATTGCTGCGGCGGTTTCATCATAATGACCGGCATTATGTCGCCCAGGTCAGCACCGAAGAGCGGCTTCGGCTCATGATGCTCATTCCATTTTCAACGGATAGATGATGGCGCAACCGGTATTGGTCAAGCAGAGCTTTCTGATCGCACTGTTGACCGGCGCGCAAGCCGTCATGCCGGCCTTGGTCGCGGTGATATTTCTGTATGCGTCCGTGACCACTTTCGGCGAGGATTTCGACCTGTCCGCGGTGACGGTCGTCTTGGTGCTCTGCCTTACCATGGTGCGACCGCCGCGCGAGGTCAGCATCCAGCTCACCTCGGAACGCACGGCGGCGGTCGCCGACGTCATGTTCCATTGGTGCCTGCTGCTGATCGCCTTGCTGGCGATCGGCTATCTGACCAAATCGCTCAATGCCTATCCGCGGCGGGTGTTCGTGACTTGGGCCGTCGTGACACCGGTCGGGCTCATCGTCACGACCCTCGCGATGCAGGAAATCATGCGGCGATTTCTGATGAGCGCCTTCGGCAATCGCAGCGCCATCTTCGCCGGCTACAACAACGGCAGCCTGGAACTGGCCAAGCGCCTGCACCGCAATCCCGGCATGCGCATCGAGGTCGCCGGCTTCTTCGACGACCGCAGCGTCGACCGGCTCGCGATGGAGGCGGAGACGCGCCTCGTCGGTTCGCTGGCCGACGTCGCCCGCTACGTCAACGAAAACGGCGTGGACATCATTTTCGTCGCCCTGCCGATCCGCCACATCCAGCGCGTCATGAATCTGCTCGACGATTTGCGCGATACGACGGCATCGATCTACTACGTGCCGGACATCTTCGTGTTCGACCTGATTCAAGCCCGCTCGGGCGAGATCCACGGCATCCCGGTCGTCGCCATGTGCGAGACGCCGTTTTACGGCTACCGTGGCGTGACCAAACGACTCACGGACATCACCTTCTCGGCCGGGATACTGCTGCTGACCTTGCCGCTGTTCGTCCTCGTTGCCGCCGCGGTCAAGCTCTCCTCGCCGGGGCCGGTCATTTTCAAACAGCGTCGCTATGGCCTCGACGGCCGCGAGATTCAAGTCTACAAGTTTCGCACCATGCGGGTGACAGAGGACGGAGCGAAGATCCGGCAGGCGTCCAAGAGCGACTCGCGCATCACCCCCATCGGCCGCATCCTGCGCCGCTCGTCGCTCGACGAATTACCGCAGTTGATCAACGTATTGCAAGGGCGCATGAGTCTCGTCGGGCCGCGGCCGCACGCGGTCGCGCACAACGAGGAGTACCGCAAGCTCATCAAGGGGTACATGGTACGGCACAAGGTTCTGCCGGGCATCACGGGACTTGCCCAGGTCAACGGCTGCCGCGGCGAAACCGCGCAACTCGAGGATATGCAGGCGCGGGTCAATTACGACCTCGACTACCTGCGTTATTGGACGCCGATGCTCGACCTCAAGATTCTCTTGCTCACGATCTTCAAGGTGTTTCGCGACGACAAGGCGTATTAGCGCGTGACTGCCACGCGCGCGGCGAATCCGCAAAAGCCCGGCGCTGAACATCCCTTCTCGCTCGACACGATTCGCACGCACCCGCAGTTGCCCGGACTTGGAACCGCCATCGCGCGGATCGTCGCCATGGTCGATGCCGACGGCGAGTCGATTCAGGAGCTGCGCAATTTCGTCCTCGCCGATGTGCATCTGACGCAGCGCATCCTGGGGCTCGCCAATAGCGTCAACTACAAGCGCGCCTACACCGGCGTCACGACCACGGTCTCCCGTGCGATCGTCGTCGTCGGCTTCGAACAAGTCAAACTCGTGGCGCTCGGGATGATCTTCGTCGATCAATTCCCGCAAGCCGATCGGGCGGCGGCTCTCAAGGCGGAGCTCATGCAGGCGCTGCAGTCCTCGCTATTGGCGCGGGCCATGGCGCAGCAGCTGAACCAGGCCGCGAACGAGCGGGTCGCGATCGCGGCCCTGCTCGGCAACGTCGCGAAACTATTGCTCGTGCTGATCGATTTCGAACGCTATCAGATGATCGATGCGCGCGTGCGCGCGGGCAGCTCCGAAGCCGGCGCCGCACACGAAGTGCTGGGTATGTCCATGCGCAGCCTTGCGCAGGAGATCCTCGGCCTCTGGGGGATCCCGCACCCGCTCGCACACCTGAGTCTCGGCGGCGTCAATCCCGCCGGCAACCATCCGGCTGAACGGCTCGAGCGGATCGTGATGCTGGCGAAGACCACCGCACAGCATCTGCGGCACGCGGCGGGTCCCGAGCGCGAGGCCCTGCTCGCCGACCTGCGCACGCAGTGTGTCGCCGCGGGCGGCGTCACCGCGGAGGCGTTCGACCGCTGGGTCGCAACGGCCGAGGCACAAATGGCGCCCTTGCGGGCTGCACTCGAGGAGCAGCTGCCCGGCGCCGCGGCGGGCCGGCAAGAATTCCTCGACGGTAGCATCATCGGCGATGCGGCGCCGACCGTCGGAGCCTTGAACGCGGTCGGCAAGCCCGCGAACAGCCAAGAGTTGGTGCTCGCACGGCTCCAGGACCTCACCCAGTTGATCACCGAGCGCAGCGGGCTCAGCGCGATCTTGCTCACGGCGCTCGAATGCCTGCACTCGGGCTTCGGCTATTCGCGTTCGCTGCTGCTGCTGCGCGACGCCGGTACTGCGAAAATGCGCGCCAGGGTCTGGTGCGGCGCCATCAGCGCGGCCGAGGCGCGGCACCTGGAAATCGACCTCAACGCTCCGGGCGATTTTTTCGCGGCGGCGATTCGCCGCGGCTCGGATCTACAGATCCAAGACACCCGGGTCGCGAGCATCGCCGCGCGCTTGCCCGCGTATTTCCGCAAGGCCTGCGCCCGAACGACCAGCTTCATCCTATTGCCGATCGTCTCCGAAAATACGGCCATTGCCTGCATCCTGGTCGGACGGGACGTGCCGGAACCCGAGCCGATCAGCGCCGAGGACGCGCGCCTGCTGCGCACGATCCGCGGTCAGATCGTGCTCGCGATGAAGACCGGTCCTGCAAGGTAAGTCTCGAGCGACCGAGCAAATGAGGGCGTTCGATGTCCGGTCTCGCTCGACTTCCGTGTTCTTAAGGCCTGAGCAACCCACATCTACCAGGAGACAGCCATGGACAGTAAGTATCGATTGACCACGAAATTGCTTGCCGGCGTGCTCGGCGCGATGATCACGGGCGCCGCCAGCGCCGGCGAAGCCAATTATTGCATCGCGGTAAACGGCGGCTGGACCCCCTCGAGCAGTGGCGGTACCAGTTTCATTGGCAAAGGCTTTGCGGTGCCGGCGAAGGGCAACTGCACCCCTTGGTCCGGCTTCACGAAGACCGCTACCAACGTCGTCTTGACGACCACCGGTACCGGGTGCCTTTCCAGCGATGGGAAAGTGCTGACCATCAGCGTTTCCAGCGCGGACCCCGATTGGTTCGGCGCGACCACCCCCGGCTCGGATTACATCACGCTGTGTCAGGACGGCCTCAAAACCTGTCCGTTCGGGAACCATGACCAAGGCGCCCTAGGCTTTGGCGGAACCGCCCTCGAAGAGACCTGCACGAGCACGCTGTTGGAGCTCCCCTCCTCGCACGCGTGAGGGTGTGTCTCATTTGGCCAGCAGTGGCTCGCGGGCGGATGGCCTGCGAGGCACTGGCACCGCGGGCTTGATTGCAGAGGTCAGCCGATGGCTGTGAGCTGAGGCGCCGCTTTGCGACGAAGCCCGATAAGACCGAGTCCAACCAGACCCGACAGCAGCATGAGCGAAGCGGCGGGAGCCGGCACCGCGGTTACACTCGCCGCGAATTCGCCTACCCCGGTCTCATAGAGGATGTTGCCGTTGCCGCCGTCACCGGCGAGGAACCCCGTATAGCTACCGCCCGGACCGGTGCTGTTTGCCCAGACGTTGAAACCATTGTCGCCAGGCCCGCCAATCGCGAACACGAGCCCATTGGTGCTCACCCAAGGATCGCCGGAGTTGAAAATGGTGTCGCCGATGAGGTCGGTTCCCCCGCCGAAGCGGTACGAGAAGTTGCCGTTCCCGAGATCGTCAACGCCCGGGGAAGACGCGGTCAACAATGTCAGGCTTTCTGAGCCGCCCAAATAGGCGCTGCTGGTGATCGTCCCGGTTCCGCTCAGAGCCTGCCCGTTGCTGACATCGAGCGTCCCGGTCGCGCTCACCGAGCCGTCGGTATAAGTCCAATCATAGATCGTATCGGCGGCGGCGACGCTTGGTCCCGCGATGAGGGCCGTAACGATCAAGCCGACCAGGTGAGAGTTCACAACAATCCCTTTTTATGGAGGCAATTACTCTAAATTATCGCCGCATGCACTCCTTTTTGTCAACGCGAGGCACCTCTTCTCGCGGTATGTACGCGGCCGCACGGACGCTACAGCGCTTAGGCGGCTAGCGTTCCACACTTGAGTTCGCTTGCCACCGTCTGCTTCGTCACACCTGACACCATCGTGCCGAAACTTAAGGATTCTCTTGATCGAAATCAAAGACGATAAAACAGATACCCAAGCCTATGCGATGTCCGGGAGCTGTCCTTTCGGCGGCGACCGCATCGGCGGCTCCTCGGGCAGGCCACCGGCCCTGTCGGACTGGTATCCAAACCGTCTCAAGGTGGAACTTCTCCACCAAAACGGACCGCTGGCCAATCCGCTGGGCAGCGACTTCGACTATGCGGCAAGCTTCAACAAGATCGACTTTCCAGCGCTCAAGCAGGGTATCAAAGAGTTTCTGACCTCGTCGGTCGCGTGGTGGCCGTCTGACTACGGCAATTACGGCCCGCAAATGATCCGCATGGCCTGGCACGCGGCGGGTACTTATCGGATCGCCGATGGACGCGGTGGTGCCGGCGAGGCACGACAGCGCTTTGCGCCGCTCGATAGCTGGTGGGACAACGGCAATACCGATAAGTCGCGCCGACTGATTTGGCCGATCAAGCAAAAATACGGATCTGCGCTTTCCTGGGGGGACCTCATGATCCTGACGGGAAATTGCGCGCTCGAAATCATGGGATTTCCGACCTATGGCTTCGGCGGCGGTCGACGCGACGCGTGGGAGGCCGACACCAGCACGTATTGGGGGTCTGAGGTGTGGGACCCGACGGATGTATCGTCCTTCGACGGAATGGTTACCCGCGACAAACGCTGGCGCGGTCGCAATGGCGATGCCGACTACGACCTCGAGAATCCGCTCGCTGCGAGCCATCAAGCCTTGATCTACGTCAACCCGGAGGGTCCCTACGCCAACGGCGACCCGATGGGCTCAGCACGCGACATCCGGATTGCCTTCACGCGTATGGCCATGAACGACGAGGAAACGGTTGCCCTGATCGCCGGTGGTCACGCCTTCGGCAAGAGCCATGGCATGGTTGCAGCCAATAAAGTGGGACCTCCGCCCGAGATTGCGCCGCTCGAGTCGATGGGCCTTGGCTGGCACAACCCGGAAGGCAGCGGCTTTGCCGAATATGCGATGACGAACGGTATCGAGGGCAGTTGGACTCCCAATCCGACCCAATGGGATAACAGCTATCTGGAAAATCTATTCAAGTTCGAGTGGCTGCAGACGAAGAGTCCCGCCGGCGCATTGCAGTGGACCCCTGCCGACCCGGGAGCACCCAAGACGCCCGACGCACATGACCCTCAAAAAATGAACCCACTGATGATGATGACCAGCGACATCGCCTTGAAGACCGATCCTGCATATCGGAAGGTCTGCGAGAAATTCCTCGGCGACTTCGATGCGTTTACGCAGGCCTTCGCCAAGGCCTGGTACAAGCTGACCCACCGCGACATGGGTCCGCGAGAGCGCTACCTCGGGCCGGAAAAGCGCTGCGAAAATGATCTTCTCTGGCAAGACCCCATCCCGCCCTGCGATCAAGCCACACTCAGCGGGGAGGATATCACCGCGCTGAAGCGCTCAATATTGGCGACAGGACTATCGACTTCCGACTTGGTCTTCACGGCGTTTTCCGCAGCGGCTACCTACCGCAATAGCGACAAGCGGGGCGGCGCGAACGGGGCCCGCCTGGCACTCGCGCCTCAGAACGGTTGGACAGTCAACCGGCGAACCCTACCGGTCATCGCGTCTCTGCGCGGCGTACTCGCCGAGTTCAACGGCAAACAGGCCGCCAATACAAAGGCCTCGCTGGCCGACCTCATCGTGCTCGGTGGGTGCGCGGCAGTCGAGAAGGGAGCCTCCGATGCCGGCGTGCCCGTGTCGGTGCCCTTCACGCCGGGTCGGCGCGACACCACGCAGGCGCTGACCGACGTTGAGATGTTCGACTGGCTCAAGCCGGTGGTCGATGGCTTCCGCAATTACATGGACGATCAGTTTGCGTCAATTTCTCAGGGTGTCTCGCCCGAGGAGATGTTCCTCGACAAGGCGCAACTCCTTGCACTCACGGCGCCCGAATGGGCGGCGCTGGTGGGAGGCCTGCGCGCCATGGGCGCGAACCATGACGGCTCGGCTAATGGCATCTTCACCTCTCGGGTCGGCGTACTTACGAACGATTTCTTCACCGTACTGACCAGCATGGATTATGAATGGAAAAAGCTGGACAACACCAACATGAGTTTTGCACTGGAGCATCGAACGACGGGCGAAGTGCGCTTCAAAGCGACGCGAACGGACCTCATTTTTGGCTCCAACAGCCAACTGCGTGCGGTTGCCGAGGTCTACGCAAGCAGCGACGGGCACCGACGGTTTGTACGGGACTTCGTGCAGGTATGGGACAAGGTCATGATGCTCGATCGGTTCGACGTTCGCATCTGAGATGATCATCGATCTAAAGGGCCGAAAAGCGGTCGTTACCGGATCCACCGCCGGCATCGGCCGGGCAATCGCCGAGGGCTTGGCGCGCGCTGGCGCCGCCGTCGTCGTCAACGGGCGCGGCAATGCCAGGGTCGCCAAGGCGGTGGCGGAGATGCGCACCATGTTCCCCATAGCCGACATCAGCGGTGTCGCCGCGGATGTCGCGACTCCGGAGGGTGCCGCGTCGCTCATCACCGCCGCGCAAGACACGGATATCCTCGTCAATAACCTCGGTACCGCGAAGCCCAAACCGTTCGCGGAAATCACCGACGAGGACTGGCTGAATCTCTTTCAGTTCAATGTCATGAGCGGCGTGCGCATGTCGCGCCATCATTTGCCGCGCATGGTGCAGCGCGGCTGGGGTCGCATCGTGTTCATCAGCAGCGAATCCGCTGTGAATATCCCGAAAGAGATGATCGACTATGGGATGACCAAGACCGCGCAACTCGCGGTCTCGCGCGGCCTCGCCGAGGCGGTGGCCGGCACCGGCGTCACCGTCAACGCGGTCCTCCCTGGGCCGACGCGATCTGAATCGCTGACCGGCTGGATGAAGGGAATTGCCGAATCCCAAGGCATCACGGTGGCAGAAGCCGAAGCGCAATTCCTGAAGACGATGCGACCGACCAGCCTCATCAATCGCTTCGCGACCACCGATGAAGTTGCCAACATGGTCGTCTATGTGTGCTCCGAACAAGCTTCCGCCACGAGCGGCGCGGCGCTGCGCGTCGACGGCG
>Ga0116231_10011003_pt1 | contig 14174 bp, 11 predicted proteins | sample S1TSphgellanicum_2_FD_89695 | JGI IMG/M metagenome (GOLD analysis project Ga0116231, IMG submission 89695) | Host-associated microbial communities from peat moss isolated from Minnesota, USA - S1T2_Fd - Sphagnum magellanicum MG | ecosystem: Host-associated > Plants > Peat moss > Unclassified... | reverse complement strand
TTTTGATGGATTTTGTTTTCTGTGTCAATTAAACTGCCCGGACCTTTTTTCTTTTTTTTTGCTCAACGGGTGCATTATGCACCGGGTTCACACTAGTATTACTTAATTACATAACCAATTTGCATGTTGGAACCCTAAAACTTGAACAAATGTATAGGCTTGGAACTTAATTTTGTCCAATAAGACGTCTAAATAATAGCCACAAGTTACTTCTACCAATTCAAAACTCTACACCAATTTTTTTTCTAATACAACATAACCACATACATCACATCGTTTATTTTGGCAAATAGTCATATGGGCTTTGTTTTCACACCTACCCTTGCCACGCGTGCTACAAATTAAAAATACAAAAAACCTAACCCAACTTTTGTGTTTGCCCTTTTGTGCAACTACAATTTTTCACATTAGTGTTCTATTTTTTTGAAAAATTGTTGATGTGGCTACCATTTGATAGCTTGTGAAAATAATTTATTCACCTCTGGAAATTTTAAAGGTTTTGTTGGTTTTTTTTTAAATGAGGAGTTGGCAAAAAATTTTGGGATTTGTTCATTACAACCACAATTATAACTACAAGTATTTTCATTTAGACTTTCTAGTTCCAACAATGTGAATCCCTTCTAACTTTTGGCTACTAACATGTCAATTGTGGAAAAACTTATAAATCCACAAAGTAACAAACAATGGAATAACAAGCTTGCAAATTGTTGAAATGCCTTAACTAAAGCCAAACCTTAAATTTCAAAATGAACCAACAAGCTAAAGCCTTGAACTATGATGACACTCAAAGAAAAAAAACTAATGCCAAATATTTTTACCTTGAAAGTCAAGAATTAGGGCTATAAGTTGTAATTAAAGACCAAAGTTCATCACATTACAATGTTACTACACCATATGCCAAAGGGGAACTTTCAACTAAAAGAAAAGATCAATGCACATACCTCAAACTTGGCAATTAGAGTTTTGTATGACCCTCACAAAGCACTTCTTAACACTTGATTCACGCAACCTACCATAATGCAATAATGCCCCATTGCCCATTAATAGCCATTCCGTTGTCTCCAAATCCAATGTCCTTCAATGGGATTACAAATTTGATATCCAAAGGCAACATCTTCATTAATGCTTAAGCATCTTGATTATTCATCACTCAACTAACACTAAACAATAACACAAGTCCTAAAAGTGGTAACAAGCTAAACAATAAAGCAAGTTGTGGTAGCTTGCAAGCCAAACCATTGATCGAATTCACAACATATAAACCTAAGTTCTAATGAAAAAATCCATCAATGCAAAACCAAAGCCGTAAAATTTCAATGCTACAATCTAATATTCCTCAATGGTTCACAAAACACAAACATGGTTTTTAGTGATGTCTTCCTACAAGCAAGAGATGAAGCAAGTGAAAGGAGACCTAGAATGGGAGAAGAAAGTTGGCAAAGGGCCTAGATTCAAGCATGCTAAAGTGGTGACTAATTGATGGTGGAGATGGGTGAGATGGCAACCAATGTTAAGGCAAAAGCTAGGGAATTGACAATGAATGTCCATTGTTGTGAAGGCAACAATTTTTTCATTTATGTATTTTATTTGGTAATGGCATTTGTTACCATGATAAGTCTTGGGTAGAAAAATTTAAATTTTTTTAACAATTTGAGCTTACAAATGGATAGTCCATAAGTTTAAAATATATATCACAAACTTTTGCCCCAAAAAAAACATTACTTCACATGCAAGTCAATAACTTTACTAAGATTATTGTAAAGTGTATTTGTCAAGTTGTATCCGGATATGACACTCAAATACTTGCCTTTTTTAATTACATGCCTCCCAAGAAATAGATTGTTTTTTATAAGTTAGTAATTTATGTGATTAACCATGTTCAATAGGACCAAAAAAAATTCTTTTGAAAGGCCAACTAAAAACCTATTACTAGAAAAAACTTTAGAACATAATTAGCTACCAATTAATGGTGGTATAGATTTGAGTAGTTGGGCCGATGCCACACAAAAATCTAAGGTGAAAGCTGACTATTGTGACCCCCATTTGGGCACTTTTGGGTCTAGTATTATAATACATATAGTATAATTGTTCCAAAAATACGATACATTTAATTTAGAGTATCAATTTTGGTTTTTGGGCCCTACAATTATTATTTCTGAAAAATGAATGTTATGTAATATTATTTAAATAATATTTAAAAAATTCATTATCTATATTGAAATATTCTAGATATATTTATAGTATACATTGGTATAATAAGGCCATTGTCTCATTTTGATTACATTAATTTCAAGACTTTGTTATTCATTAAAATGAATGCTTTTAATGAAATTAAAATTATGGCCCATTTAAAAATGCTTGTCATCTTCCATTGAATGTGATTATTTGTCAAAATTTCAATTTACCACACATTTATCACATCCTTGTTGAAAAAACTCATTTTTTTAAATGAAAAATTTAAAAAATTAATCACATCAAAGTATTTAAACATGGTTCAAACTTGTGACATGATATGGTTCAATATACCTTCAACTTTCATAAAAATTAAAAATCATATATATATATTTTGACTATATTTGTGTTTTTGAGTACACATGCACACAAGTACATTACATTTGTTTTCACAATTATACTCCAATCTCCCACATGATAAATGAAATGAAATAGTTTTTTAAAAATATTTTTCCTAGGTCACATTCTAACATAATATGTAAAAATATTGTGAAAATATTTCAAAAGTTTGAGGTGGGATACATTCAAACATGCACATCCTTGGAAAGTAGCATAATATGACATCCAAAAGGGGGTCAATGAAGTGTGCTTTCACCTTTTAAAATTGTTCATTGGTCAATAATGCCTTGGGTTTTGCTTTTAATTTACACCAAGTTAGTTCATGTTTAGATTTTAAAACAAATGGAAATAGAATCCTACATGGTCAAAGTAAATATTGTTGATTACAAATGTAGGGGAAGTTTTCAAGCTTGCCTCAAAGAAGCGGGTATCATGGAATTTGTAACAATTCATGGCAATAAAAAATAGTTTAAAGCCAATTATAAATTTTACTACAATATTTCTTGTGAATTTTTTTGAAAGGTGGAGTTGGAGGGAACTTCTAATCATCTTAATTGAAAAATAAAAATTCTTACACTTGCAATTATGCACTAGTAAAAATCATGTCATTTGCAACCAATCACTATGTAATTGTTGTGTAATTAATTATCGTTTGCAATTGTAGTGGTCATGTTTGCAATTGCAAATTTGGTATTATATAATTTTTGGACCATATGGTTGTGTACAATTGACATGCAATTAAATGTGTACAACATGGACACATGTCGTAAAAATAATGGCCAAAATTAATACATATTTAAATTAGTATACCTAATGTATCTTCCTAGGCTATGTATAATAGTATTGTGTACCTTAATACTAAGGCTAAACCTATGCTAACTAAAGCTAGCCAAGATTAATCATTGGTTAAACATAGGCTAAATTCATATTAATTAGTGGCAAACCTCGTGGCACACTAATTACGATTGAATTTCAAAGGAGAGGAGGCACTTTAAAGTAAGGCATCTTCTCATCTTATGTGTAACACATAAGGTGCCTCCTATGTTGAGGTGCAAATTTTACTTAAGGTAAGGAATTCTCCACATACATTACATAAGTTTCACCAATTCTTTACTCATTCAAATTTTCTTATAAAACATGTTTGTTCTTAGTAAATAGTACTCCTCCTAAATATTGTAACTTGCTACATATCTTCAACATAGACATTTTTTGGTATTCATTAAAGTTATTTGTAAAGTACATTCTATTGGGTACCAATTTGGACCTTAGTTTCTCATTTCATGATTTATTTGAAATGAAATAATTCTCTCTTTTGCCTAAGCTCCCTTCTCATTTCCTTGTGATCACCAAAGTTTCCTACATAAAAGCAAGATAATTCTTCAATTTAAAGAAATTCATAACTCACATGTAATCGTCCAACATTGAATCAATTTTTTTCGAAAATGATATAGGTATAAGCATGCTAAAGTAGGCCAAAAAAGTATCCCACCAATGAATAAAAAAAAAATTCTCAAATTTGGAGGTTAAAAAGTAGGACACATTCTTTGAAAAGTAACATTTAAACTACATGAGCATTTGTAATGTGACATGAAAAAGTTTTTTAAAGCTTAAAAAATTGTGTTTACTTTTTTTCTAACCTACTTTCACTCACTTTTCTTCATTTGTTGTTGTTGTCCCATTTTACACAAAGTAGACATAAACCCTAAACCCTTTCATTTTTGAAATTCATTCTTATGGCTGCCTCAAAGAATGTTTAAACATGTTTTCCCATGTTACAAACACAAAATGCATTTGTAATTCATATTGAAAAGTAGGCTTTTAACACTCCAAACTTACATAAGGAAAAATTTGTTTTTGAAGGGTTTAACATTGTCATAATTGAAATATTTAAGTTTTAAAAAATGTGTATCTATATGCTTAATGGCTCAAACATTAATAACATATCATTTGAATAGTTTCATTTAAAAAAAATACTATCTATAAACTTGTAATAAATAAATAAAACAACTCAAATAATAATATAGATTGGGGATGACCATATATGGTTCATTTAACATGGCTAATACAACCCAAAATTTATAACATTGATAAAAGACCTAAAATTCAAAAATTCAAAATCTACTTTTCACTTACTTTATTTTTTGAGCAAGGATCACCAATTGGCTTACTCTTGCATGCTTGTGCCCATATCATGATAATGAACCATGAGTATCACCTTCAAATCTCTCACATTTTATGTTTGGTGGAAACAAAAGTACATGTATTAAGGTCCATTTAAACTTAAATTTAGGGTTCAATATAGGAGCAAAGATAAGATAGTGGTAGGTTTTAGGTTGATGATGAGGGTGACTACTTATTTATTAAATGTACATAAATAAATTTATATTTTTTCTATTTAACTCCATTCAAACCTATTAACTTTTCCTGTAATTTTTCGTTATTTGTGGGTAATAGGTAATTTTATTCATGATCCATGGCTGAAAGTTAACAATTGTGCCTATTTTGCGATTGCAAGAGCTTATAATCCTCTACAATGAGGTTGAGAATGAAACCATGATGGGAAATTTCATGGAAGATTTGTCTAGATCTTGGGCAAGTGATAGTCAATTATTGTTTGTATTAGTGAGGAATGTTATTGTGTTGCATCAATTCCAGCTATCTTGCAACTTTGAACTTTTAATGACCGAGGACATTGTTGATTGGGTCAAAGCAAGGAGTACTACCTAGTACTCAAATTTTTTCATGACATAACACAAGAATCAAAGGTGGGTGGAACACGTTTGAGTGACTAGAAAAGTTGTCGTGTAATTGATTAAAAAATTGAGACCTCTAATTTTTTTTAAAAACACAAAATCTCGATCAATTATTTTGGTTGGCATCAGAGTTGCATGTTCATTGTATAAACTAGCACATGGAGTTGATTATCTCCAATGTAACAAAATGTTTGTAATCCACAAATCATTTGTAAACATCCAGTCCTCCATGAATTTGTTGTTGTTGTTAACGAGGTGTTTAAAAGCTAGATCTAGTGGCCAAGGGGAGAAGAACTCTCTTGAGTCATGGTTGGCTTCAAGGATTTATGTGGTCTATTGTTTGTTCATGGTGTGATTGACTGCACGCAAATTCACATACAAAAGCCAAAGGGTGCATTTGTTGTTAATTATTTTTCCTATAAGTCAAAAGCTCACAACATTCAAATGTAAGTAGTTGTTGATCATGACAAACGATTCCAAGATGCTTTTGTAAGGTTGTTGGGGTTGGTGAACAACTCTTGAAGATTGTTCAATTGTCTAGCCTATATCGGAAAACAACATACAAAGGCTTGTTTGATCTTGAACTTAGATCATAAGATGGCATCTACCTTTACATCATAAGTGATAAGGGCTATTTGTTTATGCCTTGGTTTGTGATTCCCTACAAGAAAACATGTGTTTGGTATGCCATACTAGAAGCATTCTACAACAAACATCTATCAAGGGAGAGGGTTGTTGTTGAAAATGCATTTGGGATATTAAAAAAACATTCAAAGAGTTGCTTTTGACAAGTAGTTTTCATATCCTTTTCCTCCCCAATGTAGTTAAATACTTATTGCTACATCCTATATAATCTCATTTTATATGGAAAGGATGTTATTGTAGATGCTCTGATGTCACAACTGGCATAAGAAGATGACATTCATGGTCATGGAAGGAGTCAAAACAACATCAATATAGATGCAAGGCTAAATGAAGTAGAACATGAAGGTAATGAACTTTGAGAACAAACCAACAATTCATTCTTGAAACTTTTCTAGGGATTAGATGAACAAGTGGGTATGTTAGAATGAACAAGAGCACTCAAATTTGAACTAAATTTCAAAAACATTGAAAAATTGTTGGTGATTATAAATTGAAATGTTGATTTTATCAATGCACTCAAATGTCAATGCTTTAATGTCAATATGTCTGATTTGAATTGTTTATCTTTAGATGAATTGCTAGCAACTACTCAATGTGTTTTGACTATTCAATAGTGGCTAGTCTACAATTATTTTTTAAATGTGTCGTGATTTACTGGCTACTCTTCAAATGACAAATTAGAAATGTTCACTAGTGGAAGAAGTTGTGTTTGATCCTTGATGAAAGCATGACAAAAAGTAGAGTTGAGATTAAATAATACACTCACCACATTTTTGTTCATTTTGTAAGCCTTCATATCTCTCTTCTTTAGATAATTTAGGTGTGGCTTAAAGGTCTTCTCTTGGAATTTGGTTCAATTATTGTCAATGCCCAATTCAACTATATTGATTTGGTCCATGGTGTTCGCCATGATTTTGTTATGCTTATCCATTGCTTCAATGACAAACATGAACACCAACAATCGATTTTTCTTGATTTTAATATTCCTAGAGTTGTGGCAAGCATCTAGTGTTCGCTACCTCTCACCAAGGTTTTGGAATCTAATTCAAGGTTAATGTTTACAAGACGTTGAGAATTTGTTACTTGGTTTAGAAGATTGTGAAGGAATTTCATCTATATTGATCACTCTTTCTAAATTTGTTCCAAGATTGATGTTTCGGGCGAATTGTCAAGTATCTTAACTATCCTTAAACACATCATCTTTTGTCAATTAATCTTGCATGAAAGAATGCTTTGATTACAATGTAGGAAGCATGTGTTTTTCCTTTTCTTAGTTTTGTTGATTTTGTACCATAAACTCCATTTCTTGGTGCACACAAATCCTTCACATGCATTGGAGCATTAATGTTCTTCTCCCCTTAAAAAACATCAATGGCATTGTAACAATCTTCATTATACTATTTTGGCAAATGGATTTGCTCTTGTTCTTGCATAGTCAAGTTCTAATATGATGTGTTATGGTTAGTGCCTTTGTGGTAATAAAAAATCCTTTTGTAATTGCCATTCATGCAATTCCATTTATCTTTATACATCTTGCCAACCTTAGCTAGCTTTGAGTGTTTTTTTTCTGTAGCTATTTTAAAATCTTGTTCCACCTTTCTGGTGTTAAACCCATGTTTGCTCTTGGATTTGTAAGATGCTTCAAATATGTCGCAACCCTACTTTGAGGGAGTGTGAGGATGAAACTCACATTCCCAAAATTGGGACTTAGGAGTCCTTCAGGATTCCCAAAACTTCAGAGTTCAATTGCAGGGGTCAAAACACCTTGCATTTGGGTGTTCTTTATATCATTGAAAAGATATCGAAGTGTACATGTTGAAAATGGCCTTGCATGAGTCATTTGGACATCTGTAGCACAAGTTATTGCAAAAAGAAGGGCCAGGAGTCAAATTGGCAATTTGACTCCTGACCACTAAAATTCAGGAATTGACCCAACCCCAGTGCGTGTAGGTGGAGTGTGACACACCGTTGAAAAGCTCTCGAGGAAAACTACAAGTTTGCCTTAGACCTCATCCCGATCGGAGGTCTGAACAAAGAGTTATGACCTCGCAAAGTCTCGAGAATCCAAAACAGGACAGTTTCGAGATTCCTCCTTGGGAGTCCCGAGACAAAAAGCCATTCGGATGCGGGTGTCGCAGAGAGGCACAGAGTATACTATATGGGGGAAGGTGGTGGTTTCCCCTGAGTCCGGGCCGTGGTGAGTCATGTGAGTCTAGAGTTGCCCATGACTTGTTTTAACATCAAGGGTGTTTTGGAAAGTGAACTAATCAACTTGTTGTTTGGTTGATGCAGGTTCGAGTAAGTAACTAAAGTTTGTCACTCTTCCTAGTCCCATCTCGGAGCTTCAACATGCCCTTCTACCCCTTCTAGTGTTGAGAGCTAGGAGCGTGCCCCAAGTTCCTCACAATTTCGCTATTTGAGTAACTTAGACCCGTTTTGGGTCTAGCTAGGGATTTGGGAGCGCATCAAAATAGGTGTGCTCCTTTTATTTGTAGCTAATTAGTGTGAGCACCTCCTCTTGTGTCCAATTGGGGTTTCATTGCTGTGAAGGACCTGTGACACTTCCTCTCCTAACTTTTCCTTTTCCTTTTGCATTGTTTAGTGAATTTTTCGCTACATCCACAACTTCCATTTACAATTGTTTCTATGTTAATGCTTATGTTTATGTGCTTATTGTTACATTATCCGAGGCTTCTCCTTTTGTGTTTTTAGGACATTACATGTTGCTTATGCTTTTGCGCTTCTTACTACATGATTTGATGCTTCTACTTGTAGAGATGTTGAAGCATGCTACAAAAGCTTACTGCCAAAGAGGAGTAACTTGAGAGCTTCTAGCAATGGCGAGGGACTTTTGGCAATGGTGAGAGACTTCTAACAATGGTGAAACGTGAAAGAATAAGTTTCCATTGATAAACTATTAGTTAGGAATAAGAAATGATACACTATTTACAGTGTTAAGCACTTGAATATTCCTTTTTCAAAGATTTTTTCCAAACCTCTAATAAACTATTACCAACATTAACACAAAATTTCAGGGCAGTGATAGTGCTGCCATGTCATTGGCCACATCATAATCATGTCACATGTTGACAAAATTACTCTGGCATACTTAAATAGTGATACGTAATTTCATGGTTAACTTTGGCATTATCCGCAGGTTTGAATGGACCTTCCAGTAAAGGAAAGTGCACACCAAATTTTGCAAATTAAAAAACTTCTTGTTTGAGGCAATAATTACAAGGTACATTTCCCTGTCCGAGATAATAAAAGATGAATCATAAAGGGAGGCCATTGAGGCACTTTGCCTTGTTATCCTAAAACTAGGAGCTAAACTCCTTTTGGACCAATTTTGAATAAAAAAACAATTTCATTTCCTTTTTGCATTGTTGTTTTTTTTCACTTTTGTCATTTGATTCCCTTTAGCTACTTCCAAGCCCACTTTCCAAGACTTTACAAATAACTTCATTAACAAAATAAAAACCACAAACAATGATAGGATTCAGGAGTGAAAGAGCGAGGGTGAACTAGCACCACTAATCCCTTCACCTTTTTGAAAGTGACTATATTTAACCAGGAAAATGAGAAATTGGGATTCATATACCCTGATTGAGTCTTACAATGGGATATTTATGAATTTATAAACAACCCAAACAAATCTGGGAGTTTTACTATGGTATGAGTTAAGGTTAGCGCCCCCTTTTCTGTTTTTTTTTTTCATTTTGGTGATGGAGGACCATGGAGATCATCTCAAAAAGGATTTAGCATTGGTGGTGACAAGTTATTGAAAATTTGTTAAAATAGTAGAAAATATGGCAAAAAAACCTAACAACACATTAAGAACCTGTTTAAATTTGTTTACTATTTATAATTTTATGTCTATTTAGGACCAGACGGTCCATTAGACGAAAGGTAGATCATGGAGGACAAATTATCCTCTAATACTAGCAGCATGCCATAAACTTGGCCAGGGCGACCGTGTTCGTAGTCTGCATGAGCTCAGCAAGAGTGCTCGTGTGGGTGAGGGGCAAGGTCGAACAAAAGTGTTCCTTAACTTTCTGTGTATTTGGACAAGGAGTAGGTGTTTTTCATCCTTTACCTTCCCCAAGTCGTAGCCTCGACAAAGCTTTTTAGCGTATGGCACGCCCTTCCATGCACCTATCACTACCTTAAGCTACGTGTTGTCACACTAAAACCAGGCCAGAGCTTTTCGCAACTGAACACAGTTGATGTCACACAAGTAGCTTTCGCTCTCATATGACATACCTTTGAAACGCAAGTATTTTGTCTGTACGTTGGTCCCAATTTAATGGTTAGTAAAGAACTTTTCAATGAAAACTAGTCACATATTATCCTTCACTCGTTTTACACTCAACATTGTGTGGGGAAAACCTAAAGGGGGTGGGGCCCTAGCCTCCTAAGCTCCCATTCGTACGTTGTGCGTGTTGCACCAAGGTATTTGGCTCTCCGCCCAACCTCTTACCCTTGCTAGATGGGTCGGATGTTTGTGCGTTGTCTTAGGAACCGTTCCCAGTGGCAATTGAGCAGTCCCCGCCTAGAGCACATGGGTCGTTGCAAGCTGAGGTGTTGTTTCTAACGATGGTTGAACCAGAGGCAGAAAACCTACCACCTCGTGGGGCTGATTTTGGAGTAACCATTTTTTCACGGATCCAACCCAACATTTTTTTCTCGCACAAGCATAGCAAGTTGGGCTTCCCATGCCTTTCCCAAAATGCGGTCTTTAGTGACTGTGCTCACATGGTTGTAATTCAACAATGTTTGTCCCCATGCAAAGTGTTCAAAGGGGAATTTGCCAAATTCTACTAGCACGATGGACATGCTAGTTGTTTTTCGCACCTCGAGCAAGGACTTGAGGAATCCTCGGTACACTACTTTAATAGCTTTTATTTTCTTGTAGTCCACCCAAACCTCATAGGCATAGTTTGCTATGGAGCACACCAACGTGTTGAAGAGGTCGCAATGTAGTTTAACGTCCATAATACGTAGCTCTGCATAGTGGTAGTTCAGTGCAAACAATGAGCGTTTACTGGAAGCTGCTAGATGTTCCACTGCACTATCCAGGTTCAAGGTGGTCTCAAGCAAAATCCCTAGGTATTTGAAGGTCTGCACACATTCAATAACGTCACCTTCAAACATAAACTCTTGGCATGGGTCAGTAGAATTGAACATCATTACTTTTTTTTTTTTTATGTTCATTGTAAGTCCACGTTCAACACAAAACTACTGGAGTGCATTTAACTATTGCTGCAGTCCCACCTTTGATTCTGATATCAAAGCGAGGTCATTTGCCAAAAGTAACAGCCATATGTGCGTGTTTGTTACAGTTGGTGCATCGCATTTTTTATCGTCCAAGCACTTTTCTAGGACATCCAAATATAGCCCAAACAATAAGGGGTTGAGAAGACAACCTTACTTCATACCTTGCTGGCACCTGAAGCTAGAGGTGACACCCTCACTTGAGTGGTTGATGCGTATAGTATCCTTGGCATACATCGTCTATAGGCATCGCAAGAAGTGTCCCTCCACTTTGAGGCCAGCCAACACCTGCCATAACATTTCACGTGGCACAATATCGAACGTTTTTTTGAAGTCCACAAAACAGAAATAAAGTGGCTTCTTTTTTGCCTTGCTCTGTTCTATTAAAGTTTGTAATATGAAGAGTTCATCAGTAGTGCGGTAATCTTTGCGAAACCTAACTTGACCCTTGGCACACAACCCATGTTATTCAGCCCACTCGCTTAACCTTTTGTCAAGGATCATAGTGAACAACTTTGTTAGGATAGGCCCAAGTGTTATCCCTTTGTAGTTGTGAAATTTGGAGGCATCACCCCTTTTAAATAGTGCATGGACCACCCCAGTGGAAAAGGGCTTTTGGAAAGCCTTCCACCAAAAAGTAGTTGAACGCTATTAATAGTGGCATGTGTAGTAGCTCTTCTGCATCCAAAATGAACTCAACTTTCATACCATCCAAATTGGCAACCTTGTTCCTTTATAGTTTTTTTAACGCATGAAGTAGCTCAACAAGTGTGATATCTGTGTTCAAGGTGTGGCTAGGTGGAGGTTCGATCACTTGAACCGAGTGATTAGTTTGTAATCGTATGGGTGGCGGAGACTAGCTAACTAGCTTGCGAAAGCCTTCCAAAAGCATAACTACATTAATCTTGTCCACAACGAGTGCCCTTGGTTGGTATTTTTTCCAGAACAAAAACACATCCACCTTGGCAAGCGCACACATATGTTAAATTCTTGTAGTTTCTTAGAAACTTCTTAAATTTTTAATTTTATTTTCTTGATGTTTAGTTGTGTGCGAATCAAGGTTGGTTTTCAACTAGAGCTTCAGCTCACGTTTCGTTGTACGACAATCAATGTTAAACCATGGTTTATGTTAATGTCTTTTTTTACAACTTCTTCCCAAAAGCTTATTGCCAAAAGTAGATTTTGCTGTAACATCCACACACTGCTACAGTAAGTCAGCTAACCTGTCTGCCCTTAAATGCCCAATTGAGTCAACAACCCATAAGTTTCCAAGAATCGTTATTAAGGCAAGTTGATATTATTTAACTTTCGATTTATCATATTTGAACCTAGGCAAGAATTTTTAGGTTTACAACCATATGTTGTGGTTCAACAAAGCTGCAATCGATGCTCAACTATAGGCGCAACGACTTATGGTTAAAGTCTCCCCCTATTGCGTAGTAGCAGGTGTCATTTATTATCACCTCGAGGTGTGTACCAGCTTGCCAAATTGTAGGTGAACCAACAATATAATCGACAATGCTGCGCCCCCCATTTGCCAAGCAAGTGAACTCCTTTGATTCGTCACTAGGTGTCCGGCCATTGAGGATGAGCAACCCAGCGTCACAACATAGGTTTAGGAGCTCACGGCCCTAGCTGCCAACACTAGTGTCGCGATTTTGTCACTTAACCACATCATTTGGTTGCTCAGTCTTAGTGAGCTCGAATGTTTGTAACTGTTCACAAAGGTCACTAATGTCAATGGTTTTTGGTAGTGTTGCAATACACGCATTAAAATCCCCTCCCAATAGTATTATGCCCCCTAGATTTTGAACTTCAACAATATTTGCTGCTAAGTTTTGGAACAAGGATTCGCTTTCATGTTTGGAGCCAACAAGGGTAGCGTACACCATGTAGACAAACAGGTCAGGGGTAACACCCCTGCTGACCCGTATCCATAAATAAAAATTGTGGCTTCCTTCTTTCCACTATGATAGGTTTAGGTTAAGGTGGTTACGAAACTAAGCAACAACCCCCCCACTATGTTTTATTGCATTTTTTTTTCCTAATTGCATAGTGTGTGTGTCGCAACCCTACTTTGAGGGAGTGTGAAGATGAAACTCACACTCCCAAAATTGGGACTTGGGAGTCCTCCGAGATTCTTGAAATTTCAAAGTTCAATTACAGGGGTCAAAACACCTTGCATTTGGATGTTCTTTATATCATTAGAAAGCTAGCAAATTGTAGATGTCGAAAATGGGCTTGCATGGGCCATTTGGACATTTGCAGCACAAGTTATGGCAAAAAGAAGGGCCAGGAATCAAACTGGCAATTTGACTCCCGACCATTAAAAGTCGAAAATCAACCTGACTTCGGTGCATGCAGTTGAAATGTAACACACCGTTGGAAAGCTTTCGAGGAAAACTACAAGTTTGTTTCAGACCTCATCCCGATCGAAGGTTTGAGCAAAGAGTTTTGACCTCGCAAAGTCCTGGAAGTCCAAACTAGGACAGTTTCGGACTCCTCCTTGGGAGTCCCGGAACAAAAAGCCATTCGAATGTGGGTGTCATGGAGAGGCACAAAGTATACTATATGGGGGAAGGTGGTGGCTTCCCCTGAGTCCGGGCCGTGGTGAGTCATGTGAGTCTAGAATTGCCCGTGGCTTGTCCTAACACCAAAGGTACCCCAGAAAGTGAACTAACCAATTTGTTGGTTGGATTAATGCAAGTTCGAGTAAGTAACTAAAGCCTGTCACTCTTCCTAGTCCCATTAACGCACCCCCAACTCCTCAAGGGACTCAAATGTGAGCCCAAGTAGAAAGCAACGGAAAAGGAGGAGTCGGAGCACGCTCCTTAGCTCACAACCCTTTGAGGGGTAGAGGGGCGGGTTGGAGCTCCGGGATGGGACTAGGAAGAGTTGACAAGCTTTAGTCACTCACACGGGCCTGCACAC
>Ga0116231_10011002_pt1 | contig 14175 bp, 10 predicted proteins | sample S1TSphgellanicum_2_FD_89695 | JGI IMG/M metagenome (GOLD analysis project Ga0116231, IMG submission 89695) | Host-associated microbial communities from peat moss isolated from Minnesota, USA - S1T2_Fd - Sphagnum magellanicum MG | ecosystem: Host-associated > Plants > Peat moss > Unclassified... | reverse complement strand
GTTGATGAAGGCGATTTCTGAAGAAGAAGGCTTCGGCTTCTTCTTGTTCTCTCTTCAGCAGAAGAGGAAGGTGCGGTAAGCAATAGCATGCTTCGAGCACGTATGCTCTCCTCTATCTGCGCACGGAGTAACTTCGATTGATCTGTAGAACTCGTTTTCCTCTTCCAGTTCACGCTTCTCCTCTTCGATCCTTATAATGACCTCTCGCAAACCCTCGATCGCTTATTGATCGTGCATTGACTTCTGTTCCACCACCTGCTGGAACTGTCTAGCTTCCATTAGCACTGCGGCTTTTTCTTCTTGGAGACGCGCAATCATTCCCATGGCTTCGTTTGCCGCCGTCGCGGACGCATTTCTCTCTTTCTCCAATTCCAAATACATCGCAGCCAGCGCCTCCCGCTCGGTTTGCGGAAGCAACTAATGGTATGTAGAGGGGTCTTCTTGCATGGAAATTGTAATGAAAGCTATCCAAATGAAAGGATGAAATAATCCATTAGTCGTAAGTTAGTCATAGAGTAGTTGCAAGCGGCTTCAAATCAGTAGTTGCAGATATAACCAACAGTAGTTGTAAATGTCAAATAGTCACAACTAGTCGCAAATTCGTTGGTTGCAAAATCACAGATTTCTACTAGTGTTTCCAAGAATTCATACACACATGCATGTGTTATGTACGCAATTTTGATTGACACTTTGTGCCCCCATGCCTCACCTTGGGAGGTCACACCAAATCCACATGTGAATCCATCAAACCCATTTGATCAACCCATGCTCATAAACTTGTAAAGGTGTAAATGTGCACCTACAACATCCACTTTCTTCTTTAAACCATGATTAGTGGAATACACAACTAATCAATACTTGCATAATTAATACATTATGCATGGAACCTAGGTTGGTAATACTTACATGCCAAACTAATAACAACACTAAAAAATGTAAATGTTTTGTTTACAATATTTACATGCCAATTATTTAAATCCAAAATGGACATGGGACCCAACCTTGTAATACTCACATACCAACCTTAAACACACACTAGACTTGGGACCCAACCTTGCAATACTTGCATTTCAAAACCGAAACACACATTGGACACGGGATCACCCAACCTTGTAATGTTTCCATTCCAAAACCAAAACACACATTGGACATGAAACCTAATTTTGCAATACTTGCATTCCAAAATCAAAACACATATTGAACACGAAATTCAACCTTACAATAATCCATTCCAAATTAAAACACACATTGGACCTAAGACGGAACCAAATGCAATACTTACATTTCAAACTAAAACAAACATTGGACCTAAGACCCAACATTACAATACCTACATTCCAAAACTAAAACACACAATGGACATGGGGCCCATTTCAATTATAATACCTATATGTAGGACTAATAACTACATACAAAATTAAACATTTGCTGATTTAATAGTTTTCTCCCATAATCAAAAAAATGTAGTTTATATTCACACATTGATCCATTACATGAAACTAATTAAATTGCAATTAAATTAAACCACACATCAATGAAAGAAATGAAAGGGAGGGGAAAAAATACCTTTAATTTGATGGTCCAAGGTGATGACATTATCCCTTTCCAACCCTACATCAAACCATAATTCTATATTTTTAAAAAAAAACCTCGATTATTGTTATCGACTAAACCCTAAACATGTACCACTTAAAAAAAAGGTTTCAACCCCAACTATAAAACTTGACACATATCCTTGATAACTATACAAAAATAATTTTAGATGAACTAATTATGAATTAAAAATCAAAGCTCAAGAAAATTAAGAATTTTAACAAGTGAAGGAAAATATTTATTTTTTACGTTCTAATTTGAGCCTCTCCATTGAAAGATGGTTGTTTCCACTCCCCTTCAAAATGTAGATGCAAGTTAGGGTGGCTCAAAAAGAACAAGAGTCTCAGTCCCAAAAGTCCATATTTTAACATTGGAATGAAAAAAATAGTTAAAACCCAATTTTGGGTGGGCCTTATGTGATGATTAATCAACAAATAAAGTCCATATGAAAGGCTACCTGTTTAAACAATTTTTTGACATACATGTTAGGGAAAAAAAAAATCAGTCCAACACAAAATGCTCAAGATAGGGACTAGTAAAATAAGGTTCAAATTTGGTCATTCAAAAATCCATAATTATTTGTTGGTTAAAATCTTTGTTGTAATTTTTTCAATCCATATTTGTTTTTCCATGACGTATTATATATTGAGTCACTGTAAAAAATATTGAGATGAAATCATAACAAAAAATGCATATGAATGTTAATGTAGAACCCATAACATAGTCCATATGTTCACTTTAAAAGTCCATTACTACGTGATTGGTGTATTTTTATTGAATTTCACCTCTCAAATAAGTAATCTTATTCAAGTTGACAATCTTAATCCATAAATATTTTTTCAAATTGATGATTTTACAATGCATTTGTGACATTTGAATAAAGTACAATTTGCAAAAAGTTTAGAAAGGAACAACAAGTGTGCCACCATAGCTTGCAACTACTCCAAAAGAGAAAAAATGAGTTTCATTTGCTCAATATATAGTTCATGATTCTTCCCCCCTAAATTAACCTAACCTTGAATTTAATTAATATCAAAAATGATGTTTTTGCAAAGGTCATAAATGTTTGGGACATCTAGCAAACCCTAAATTCCCCTTTGATGCATTTTATGTTATAAAATATGATCCTCTTTTTTTCTTAACCCAAGGCATTAAATTACTTAATTATGTCATGTACAATATGCAATAAATGGTGCAAAGTGGAGGCTCATGGGGACATTGATGGTAGGAAGAGCCGGTAAGTGCAATGGCAAGAGGCTTAAATATGAATTATTAACCGACTAAATGCAATACCTACATTTCAATTATTTCCATTGGTTGCCATTGACATTATGTAGGTGTTGGGCAGGTAGGTAGGAGGGAGGGTAGGTTGGAAAGAATGATTTGACAAGTTTAGGTGGGAAAGAGGGATGTGGATCTAGTAGGTAGGTAGGTAGGTAGGTAGGTGAGAGGCTGGGGGAGTTGATTCTCAGTGGGTAGGTAGTGTGACCAAAGACAAGGTCAGCACCAAAAAGGTCAACAAAGGTCAACGCACATTCAACTACTAGATGAGAAATCCCACCCCATCCAGTGGACAGAATTCCCAACTGGTGCGTTGGTGGGTGCTGGTTCATGCTGGCCATTGTAATCAGCATGAGAACATGCAAATTCATAACGAGATTCATAACTTGAGCTCATGACTAGAGTGTCGTCTGTGTGTCTCATGTGCTTGCTCGGTGTCGTACGACTCTAATGCACAATTCCAGAGATTGTCAAGTTGTTGCTCATATCATGCCTGGGAATTGGGATAGATTGCGTGCTGTATCACCTCAATCAGCTCTGACTGTTTACACTTATCTCAAGTACAGAATTTGCAGCTTTGTTGACAATGGTGTTGCCCTGGCTCTCGCTCTCTCTCTCTCTCTCTCTCTCTCTCATGTGCTAAACAGTGCTAAACCCCTATATGACTTCTTGCAGAGTTCAACAAGTTGAAAATTGCATACATTTATCTTGTTTGGTGTATTCCAGAAATTACATATTAATGCTGGGTGACGACAGCAGCTCTGACAGCAGCTCTGACAGACTACTCACATTTTATCCAAATCACAGATTCCATTAGAGTGGTCTAGTGTCCAGATGACTATGATCAATAATCTCACTCATTCCACAAGTCACAACCAATATCGTAGACTGCTACCAGTCCCGGTATGAAAGAACCGACCAAACTGGTATGACCTGAGGCAATACCAGTCTATACGAGACAATACCAGAACTTGCCTGGTAGCGATTCGAGGTAATATCAGTTTAATACCAGGGCTATATTGATCTCAATCCCAGGTATATACCTGTCACGTACTCGTAAAAAATCTGCCTTGAACCCTAACTCCACACCAGGACTAGGCTGGTATGAAAGTTTAGAAAAAGAACCGATACCAGTAAGATGCTGGTACCAAATTTTGAGAAAGATTCAATACTAGTACTGGCTGGTATATTGAAATACCCACCCAACACTGGTATAGACATTTGAACATATACGTCTCATCCTGGCATTGGGGATTTAAAAAATGATTGGACCAGCCTGGTCTAGGTATTGGGTCCCTTTTGAAACTCTCATCCAAGTCTGGTACTAGTATTGGGTCCGAGGCTGAATATTGCCTGGTATGAGGCAGGTACAAACATAATGTTGGTGTGGTTATAAGGTCAGGTATATACTTGATATTACCTTAGGTTGCCTGACCAGGCCAGTACTTGTATAAGGCTGGTATTGCCTTAGGTCATACCCAACTGCTATGTTTGTCAGTATCAGTGTTCATACCAGTATTGTGTACTCATCAGGTTGTAGTCCATATGCTAATCCAACCTGATCACAACACAAAATTCCTATTGTAAACCATCTGAAGATTGTTTTAAAGTTACAATCCCAATGCCTTAATATAAGCATAGGTGGTGATGCTTTTCCCTTGGGGGCCCCATACTTACTGTAACTTGATTTCAGTATCTAAGTAACATGCTGATTCAGCTGCCACAATGTTGGTGCATGTGAGTGTCTCTGCAGTTGGTTTTTTTTGTAGCAGAAGCCACTGAAAAGCAGAAGTTGCTGGTAACACTCACCCACTCAGCAGTGGAAAAACATCAAACAAACAGAATCATGGAATCTGTGGAAATCAAAGAAGTAGTAGTATATATAGTCGGTCAATTCTAGTAAGTAAAACAGTTTTATTGATGTTACAAACATTTTATTTGCATGGAGTCAAAACTCAAAAACCCATAAAAGCTTACTAGTGCAGGTTCACATCCAACTTGCAAAAGTGGAGTCTGTGGAGTATAGGCAATTTTTGTGCCCATTTTGGTGTCCGTTTGTAAATTTGAGCTCACCCTACTAGGCTTGACCAAATTCATTGGAGGCACCTCGCATGTCACCAGGCACACAAATGGTTTGTGCCCATAACTCAGCACTCTCAGTAATGAAGAAAAAAGTACACCAATTTTTTTTTGCCTCCATTGAATTTGCTCACAAGCTTTCAAAGAAATTGGCTCATTCTTCTCTGAACATAGTCTGATACTAGATCCTGATTCCTACCTCCTTCAAGGATTGAATGCACCTATCATTGCATGAAAAAGGAGCATAAAGTAACCCAAAATCTTAAATCATTTTCTACACAATTTTGTCCATGAAGTTGGTTGTGAAAGAAGATGATTACATGCTGAAGTGCTCTCCTCCAATTTGAACCATTATTTTATTCCATTCAAAGAATGTACAACACACCTCAAGTACAAGATTAGTTTTTTTTGCAATGAAAACTCTTTTTTTACACAAAAAATTGAGAAATTTCTCTTTTTTTAGTGTAAAATTTGCTACTTTTACTGAAAATTTGGAAAATCCTGCCAAAGTTTTTTATATGAAAAAATGAAAAAAAATCCTTATTCAAGTCCATTGTTTAAAAAGAATTTAATTTTAGGAACAAATATAGGACTTTGATAATACAATTAGACACATTAAATAATTTGTCAAGAGTTTTAGCTTAGCTACCCAATTAGGTTGTCATTAGGTTAAGATGGGTTGATTAGGTTAGTTAGTTAGTTTTGAATTGATTCGAGTGTGAACGTGGTTCAAGATATTTAATTTTAGGATAAAGTATTATGTGATGTATCATTCAAGGCGGTAGAGTGTTATGTGTTGTAAGTGTGATGACAGCGATAGTTGTAAACATTGATATTGGTGCGCATGACAAATTTTTGAAAAAACCTTTTCTAGTTATACATGTTGATGATGAACTTGTTACACCTATTTGATACTTTATGCTTTCTCCTTTTTGTTGCTCCCCAGAAAGTAAGTAAAGCTTGCCCACAACAATTCTACAACATTGTGGGGGGATTGGACTTGGATAATCCTCATGTCTATTAACCATCTTGGAACAAAAGAATGATTTTTCTTTTTGGCATGTGTGTGAGGGTACAATACAACAATTTCACAAGTTGTGGGCTGAAAGCCTCTTGGAACGAAAGAATGATTTTTCTTTTCAGCATGTGTGTGAGGGTCCAATACAACAATTGCACAACTTGCGGGCTGAAAGCCGCTTGGAACAAAGGAATGATTGTTCTTTTCGACACGTGTGGGAGGGTGCAATACAACAATTTCGCAAGTTGTGGGCTGATAGCCAGTTGGAACAAAGGAATGATTGTTCTCTTCGGCATGTCTGGGAGAGTACAATACAACAATTTGGCTTGATGGGGACTGAAAACCCAGGGGCCTACTCCCCGTGTCATTCATCCATGGAATCGTGGAACTGAATTAGGCATGGGCCATGCCCTACTACACCTATGAAGCTGAATTTCATAGTACAAACCTCACACTCCGTGCATGTGCTTGGATATGATGACGTTCGAGAGATCTTTAAGTGGATCCCATTCAAAACACAGTCAACTTGAGGGATGTAAGTTATTGGTTGGGCCAAGGGTAAGATTATTAAGTAAGGGCTTCAGAATGGTCACTTTGTGATGGCCAAAGGAAGGCAATTTTTCTACCATTTTTCTAGGCCACCAAGTTCACATCCACATCACTATTTTGCCAAGTTCACATTGCTATGTGATCAAGTTCACATTCCCAAACTTGCCAAGTCCATTTCATCTTGCAGACATTGGGCAGCCCATAGACTAAAAAAAATTGGTCAGAAGAAAATTTGGGTAGTTCACAGGATGAAGAAGACTTGGCAAGTTGGCAATGTGGACTTGGTTGATGTGGAGTTGGCAACCTAGTAATGTGAACTCAACAACATAGCAATGTGGACTTGGTGACTTAGCTATGTGAACTCAACAACATAGCAATGTGGACTTAGTGACTTGGCAATGTGAACTCAACAACATAGCAATGTGGACTTGGTGACTTGGCAATGTGAATTCAACAACTTAGCAATGTGGACTTGGTGACTTAGCAATGTGAACTTTGCGACCGGAACTGGAGGAAAAGTAAAAGTCAATTTGACAAATTTGCCCCAGAAACCCGGTATTCCATACCAAAGAGTTGACTCCAAACCTTTTAGTACCTCTTGATCCCTTCCTCCCTTTTGGAGTCTTTGTACCAAACACTCCATAGCTGCTACTGGTTGTTGTGGCTAAGTGGCAGATAAGAAAGGAGAAGAAGGAAAAAGAAGTTTAGGTGTCAAATGCAGAACAAAAGGAGAACAAGAACAAGTTTTGATACATTTTTAGTGAATTCACCAAGATCTGAACTTTTTATGCAAAGGAGCACAAAAGTGACCATTTCAAACCACCAAAAGAGGATCAATCAAAAGGCCTAAAAGAAGTGGAGTAGTCCCCACCCTTCTAACACCTCTAGATCTGCCACCCAACAGACCCCCACTGAAGAGGGGTGGGGGGCAGGGAGGTCATTGGATCTATTTCCTTTCTTTTTTTGATACAGCTGCATAATTGAGACTCAGATTCCAGATCTGATTGTACCCGCAGATGCAGAATTTCAGTGTGTCTAATTTGTGTTCAGGTTGTGTGAAGATCCAACCATTGGGTGGACTACCATTACTGTGGTGGGTCGGTCTGTTAAATGTTTTGCATGAACATGGATTGTATAGACCAATGTTGCATGGGGTATTTCATTTTTTTATTGACAGTCGGTTTCTGTTTTGAACAATGTTTCAGAATCTGAGAACTGCCAGGCCCAGCCCTTTTGGAGAAAATCGGACTAAAAGAACTGCCAGTCCCCTCTGTTTTGAAAACTTTAAAGAACTGGCAGCTTTATGAAAGAGCCAGAGCCTGTAAAGTGTTGAAAAGTGTTGTTATATAGCAACTAGTTGGTTGAATTTTTTGAGAACCTCAGTCATGAACCTTCAGAATTGCCCTGGTAATCTCTGGGGTCTGTTTCAGTGTTGGCCCATTCCTGGGTTGATGAGAGTGTTCAACCGGATGGTTCAGGTTCTAGTGACCTGGATCGTGGCCACCACCCTTTTGGTGGAATCCACACAAGGCACTGGACTGTGAAACCAAATCAGCCTTTTGCTAGAACCGGATCTGAGACCTAAACTCTTGAAAATAAGTTCAGGTTCTTAAAAGTAGAGGACAAATCATAATTCTGGAACTTCTCCCAAAAGCATAATTCTTCAGAGTGGCCAAGTGGATGTCTGATTTCAGTGTCTTGCTGGGATGAAATGCCTCGTGCAAAGTACCTCACAGTCAGTCAGGTTCTGTGTGCGCCTTAGATTCATTGTTGGATTGCCTGAAGCTAGATTGAAGTTTTTCAGTTATATCTTACACTCAGAAATGTCGTTTTTGTGGTTGATGAAAATTCATTAATTTGGAGAAAATTTTTAGCCAAACATCTGGTTGATTTGTTCATAAGTACCTCTCTACGTAATAACCCCATTGGTGGGTGTTCTGGTTCATGAAATGCCCCATCCAAGTCAGGCTCATTCCAGAGGAGGCTCCACCAAATTGGCGTACACAGAAAACTGTGTATTCATACTAGTTATCATCCATCCTTTATGTGCACTGGTGGGTGCTGGTTCACTCTAAGCTGCAATGGGGTCCAGTTCCAGCAATGAAAGCGGGCCTTCAGTCTCCGAGCTTAGGGCTTTTTCAATTTCAAATTGGAAAAAAGTTGCCAGCATCTTTAGTTTGGGTTTCAACTAATCTTTTTTTATTTGATGAAACCTCTGGTTAATAGAATATTCCAAAGAGCACAGTCTGCCTCCATCTCGAGAACTGCTGTTCCTGCAAGGGAGGGTTCTTCTAAGCTTGGAGTTATATTGGGTTTATCTCGCCTCTGTTTAGTTGATATGCTTCATGTGTCTGGTGGAGGGTTCGGTTCTTAGTGGTTCCCTTTCCTCCTTGTGGCCCGCCTCTTTTGGGCTGTTTGCTTGCCTGGACTTGGGTCCTTGCCCCTTGCTACTTTTCCTCTCCCTTTCTTGGGTGCTTTCTTTCTATAAAGTTTGGCAGGGTTTCATCACATCTGGATTCTGCTTATGTTAAAAGTCTAGTTGTTCATATCACCAAACCCTTGCTGATTCTTCAAAAGAAAGTTGAGATCAGGTTTGATCTGGAATCCAGACCAGATTCCACATATTACACACATCCCCAGAATTATCTTGCCGATGTTGTACAATCGATTAAGAGTAACACTACCTATCTAATAACAACTTGTGATGACCTTTCCAAAGAAAACCTGCTTGCCTTGAAAATTGTACACAGTAGTACCTCTGTATTTGCTTACATAGAAAACCTGAATTGCATTTGCAAGCAGAGTTGGGTTCAGGTTCCAATGAGAATCTTATTCCATAGTCCGGTTCTCGTTCTAGCAAGATAATGTCTCTTTCCATTAGGCTGATGTGATCACAATTACACACAAGTATGCTGCTGCTATTGCAGCAGCATAATGAAAAGCCCACTGAAATGTAGCCCTATTTCTTGCATGGACATGCTCCTTTCATTGCAAAGCTCTAATTGGGCTGGAAATCTGTACGTAATTAATGTGTGGAACATTGGGAACACCTCATAAGTCATGAAGTTTGTCAGGAACCGATGGGAACATATGATGGAATAAATGTAATGAAAAGCTGATGTTGAGGCAGAATTTGTGATCACAACAGCCTAATGAAAAGAAATTGTAAGCTGGTGGCATATCGAATTTTCATAGTTGGAACACTTTTGAATTGAGTAACCCGGAACTAGTCCAAGAATCATCCCAAAACCCAAAATTGACCAACATTTTACTCTTCCCATGACTTTGTTGATTCTTTTTTTGGTTGGTTGTACTGGTTTAGATCAAGTAAGCACTAGGTAAATAATATGTGGTGTTTGAAAAGAAAAATGTCATAATGCTTTCAAAATTGAAAAAAATTAGCAATTAAGAAGTGAATATAGCAGAGTTTCAAAACTTTCTTAACTAGACTTTCTTAACTAACTTTATACTGCCACTTTGTATTCCATGTAGGAATTGGTGTTAGTTTTATAGTTAGGTGCAGACTTTTTTTCATTTTAATTTCCATTCTCTGATTTAAAATCACGAGTGAGGATCCCAATAAGGTTTTAGGATTAAATTGCAACATGTTTCTGAGTGAAAAATTGGCAAAACAACTTGCCCTCAAACTAAAATCCTAATTGAAACGTGGCAAAACAATTTTTATTTTTTTCTAAAACAAGAAAGCATACATGATAAAATATTCCATTTCAATTTTTCACAAAATCACAATTCAAAAACATAAAGTTACACCATCGTGCACACAAGGGGTGGAATATGGAACATACACAGGGTGGAACTCATTTAACTATTGGCTTGGGTGAACAAACAGATTTCACCTTACCTCTCTTTCCTTTGTAAACTCATTGTTAACATAGATTTTGCATTCATGATTTGTTTCACATGAATGCCATTTGGCACCAAGTTATGCTTTAGATAACTTTGTTTTGAAATTGAAAAGTTGCAATGCAAATGACTAAAAAGGAAAAGGCTATTTTTTTCCACTCAATCAATGCTTGTAAAATTGCTATAAATGGGGCACATAATTAAATCTTAATCCTCCTTTTTTTACATAATAAACCCTTTGATGAATATCCAATACGGAAAAAAGAAATTTAAGCGTACTTGATGTGATTAAACAATGCATTTTCCCCACAATATAAGTAATATCTCCTTTTGAAGGTTGATTTTATCTAGTTATAGCCTTGGGTTTTCACATATCACATTTCATTTGCAAGTAAATTGTTTAATAAAATCACTAGTTTAAGGTGTTTAAGATTTAGATTTTCATATTTTGAATAATAGCAAATTTGGCTAAATCATCACTAAGCTTTTTTTCTTTTTTGAAAAATTGTAAAATTTTCCACCCTGAGTAAGAAAGGATTACACATTTTGTGAATATGCTCAAGTTGTGAAGGAAAATTATGCAACCATTTTTTAGTAGTTGTGGTAAAAAGGATGTTCAACTTTATGAATATTATTGGTGACATATTAGGGGTGAGAATAGAAAGTTTTCATGAACATTATCTAGGGTTCCATTTAAAATTCATGATAAATAATTAGTCAATAATGAAAATTTCATTATAACTTACATATCACATTGCCAAAAAACTTCAAATCTTCATCAAATGACATTATTGGGGGATTGAACCCCAACCATTAAAGACTCTATGTGTTGCAACATAATGTTTTTTGCAAGTTGATAAATTAATAATGTTTTTAAAAGGAAAGAAAACATATTCACAAAATTGGAACTCATAAAATAATGGTCATTAAACTAGTGAGGATCATGAAAACAATAATTCCATGAAAATTATGTTCACTAATCACACATAATAACAAGTTAAAAGAACCAAAAAAAACCACCAAAACTAGAAGACTTGTGAATGATAATTTATGCATTTCAAATTGTAATTTTTAACATTGCAACTTGGAGGTTATAATTCACTCATAAGTTTTGATTCTCAACTCTTGACCCAAGTGATTAATCAATCTCAAGCACTAAGCTTTCATTGCCCCAACCTTTGGCCATTGGCAACTAATCATTGTAATGAAATAAAAGGGTGTCATACACTTCCTATTTAGTTTACACAATAAATGGATGATATGAAATCACATCAACCAACAATAGATTTTTGCAATTCACAATAATGTTACAAACTACATGTCCTATAACTAGTTTTCCAAACACCATGATTTATTCTATAGGTCATCATGGATTAGATTGTTTTGATTTCTTTGTCTTTGAGCCCATTGGTCAATTGGTGATAGATTATGGCAAAGTTTTTCCCCCACCATAGAGCTTTCAATTGCCATAGACAACAAAATAAATATTCATTACACATTCACAACCTAAGAGAATGCACTATTTACGAAGGTCAATGACAAAATAAGGCTCTAAAACCCAAAATCACCAATCTTTTTGGCCTCAATTTCCACAGTTGTCCTTAAACACATAATTTTACAAATGTCAACTCATGAATTTGACAAAGTCGAGAAACATTTTGTTCATTTACAGAAATGCCCATGATGCACCAAATCCCATAGAACAATTCCCAACTTCAAAGTTTTCAAAATTGAGGGTACTCTTCCTTTAACAACATAACAAGGCTCACTCCCATAGTTCTCACAAGACCCCTAACATCACATAGCTTGCTTAGTCATTTGATCACTTTTGAAATCTCTAGAATTTTTCATCACTTCTTTGATTTTGACCTCTACAAGTTGCATCTAGAATCCAAACTTTCTTTTTAAGCCAAATGTGCAATGGAAATAGATTCCCTTAGAAGAAGTGAAACTTTTTTGTAAATGGGCATTCTTCCCATTTTATCATTTCTACAATTCCAATCTCCCAAAAAACAACAAACAAGTAGAACATAACTAAAAAAAACCTGTCAACTAGAAGAATACTTAACTCTCAAGTTTCGAAATTCGATCCTTATCTCCCAAGCCAACCCATCATCTTCAATTGACGCCCATCAATGCCTTCATGCAAAAACAACAACACCATAAAAGGTCTAACCAAAGAAACATCAAAACACATAATGAACATCATCAACTAATTAAGACTTGCCACACTCATGACCTACAAGAAAACAAATATAGAGCAAAAACAACAATAGCAAACCATATGGACACCTCCCATCTTCATCAATTGCCGAAAGCCTTGTTGTATTATGCTTTTAGCGGTTGATTGTACTACTCCATTCAAATAGGGTTTCATCCTTCATCTTTTCATCACACCATCCTCTTGTATAATTTTACATCCTTCAAAAATGGTAACCCATTAGGTCTATACCCTTAGTGACTTCTAATCATAAGATGATAAACTTTTGGCAAATTAAATTATTATTATTATTCCAAAATGTCAGAGCAATAGAATAGCCAACAACATCGTGCTTTCAACAATGTAACCATCACACTCATCACCATTTTGCAAGGTGACATTTTGAATTGCTTTCTTCTAGTGAGACTTGTCTATATCTAAGTGATTAGGCTAGTGATGTCACTTTTCTTAAAATTTTCACTTGAGCAACGTCACAAAATTGGAAAATGAAAAAAGAAACACATAGCCTCAAGCCTTGTTTTGAAAATTCTTACTCAACTTATAATTATTGTGGCAAGCTCATGCAAACATTGTGATCTTGTAGGTTGGAGGGTTTTGGAAGAAGATGTTTGTGTGGATTGATAGGTGCTGATGTGTACAGTCCAGCTGATCTCACCAAACCCTACAATCACATGCCATGAAGTGAAAGAAAGTGTTGGGATGGGTGAACGAACTTATTAGAAGGATAACAAGTTTGCAACCACTTTGAACCAACCTTCCCAAAGGATGTGACATCTATGGCATTAGAAAGAGGACAACCATCATGCCAACTCTATCATATCATTAGTGCCTAATGTATAGCACTAACAACCCACCCACATAACCATTTTGTTGGTGGGTGGGTTGGGTATAAGTGCTTAGTGAAAGTAGAGGTGACCAAAAGAAAATGAGGTTGATTTGGAATCACAAAGTGTAAAATTGATAAGAAGTTGTAGTCAATTGGAACACTATTGAAAGAGGTAATCGAATGGCCTCAAACAATAAGATGTTGATATAACTATATTTGGTTTCTTTTAGAGGATTTTTTGAAGATTATAATTTTGCATGGTGAAATATTTGAGTTTCCATAATTCTTGTTTTGCCTTAAGATACCTTTTTAATGTAAATGGCAAGGCCACAATGTAATTGACACACCCCTTATTATTCCCGAGGATAAGATATCTCAAAACATTTACCCTCTTCTTTACTAACCCTAGCAACACATCACTTGCCAAGTCATAAAAAATAACTCAAAAATGACTTGGATAGTCATTTCCTTGTGTGAACACAAGATAGAGTTCACAATAGTTTATTCTTTTTGTACATCCCCTTTATCACCTCAATGTGAATCCAGCTTTTGAGAGATAAGAAGATGTTTTTGTCTCTGGGTGAGCCCAAAAAAAAAGAAAAAAGAAAAAAAAAAAAAAAAAGGCAAGTTAAAAACATTTTTTCAAAAAAAAAAAAAAAAGACACAAAAAAAAAAAGATGGAAATGAAATGATCTGGGGGGGAAGGCATTTCCTTTTCAAAAAAAAGGAAATTGGTTGGGCGGG
>Ga0116231_10011001_pt1 | contig 14176 bp, 7 predicted proteins | sample S1TSphgellanicum_2_FD_89695 | JGI IMG/M metagenome (GOLD analysis project Ga0116231, IMG submission 89695) | Host-associated microbial communities from peat moss isolated from Minnesota, USA - S1T2_Fd - Sphagnum magellanicum MG | ecosystem: Host-associated > Plants > Peat moss > Unclassified... | reverse complement strand
GGTTATGATAGTTTTGTTGGGTTTTTTATTTTTTTTTTATAAATGAAAACCTTTGGTTCAAGTTTTTTCGTTTTTTTTTTTTTTTTTTGGGACGTCTTCCATGTGTAGGTTTGAACCTAGTTCTTCCAAATTTTAAACCCTTCAGTTTTGATTTTGGCACATTTTTCAAATTCAAAAATCTGTAGGATTGGTTTTTTAAATGGGTCCAATTACATGTACACATTACAATTCCCCCATGCTAAAAAAATTGTACAAACGTAGAATAAGGCACCATCCTAAGGAGTTTCACAAGTTTCAACCCCTATGAAAGTGAAAGGAGTTAGAACCTAGGAAGCAAGAAAAAAGTACTTTACCTTGCATAAAACATTTTGAAAAAATAAAGACATTAACCTACTCTACCAACTTAGAAAATGGGTTACATTTTGCAAACCCATACCCAAGGAAGTTCATGGGATTAATTAGGCCACTCCAAACACAAAAGAATTGTTTTTCCAAACATAGAACAAATTCAAACCAAAGACCATATATGTACAAAGTTCAACAACTAATTAAAACTAATATTTAAATATAAAGTTCAACTCATTTGTCAACTTCTTTTTAAAAAAAAATAGCTTGCCTACCTAAAAAACTTAACCTTGTGTTAAAGAATATTTTTTCATGGTTCTATTTTCAATTGTATGTCAAGCAAGGCATGGTTCAATGAACTAATTCTTGTGAAAATTACAACAAAAGATTGTTATATTTTAGACCATAATAACTTGACCTTGAACATTTGGATTTAACATTGCAAATTAAATACCCTCACAACACTAATTATTAATGTCTAATTCCCTAAACATTTTAAAGTGATGACAATAATTCAATTCAAATCATTGACATTTAAATGATTTTTTTTCCCATGTGTTAAGCACACCTATGGGCACCATATTTATTTTCAATATGAAAGAACACCAAAGACCTAAAAAAACATGTTAAACATAAAACATATGTACAAATTCAAAAAAGAAAATGAAACACAAAATATCGAAGGCACTAAAAAAAAAACCAATATCATCAAAAGAAGTGTTGAAACAACCATTTTTTCATAACTCAACATTATGGATGAGAAGGATTAAGCATCATTTGGACTATGCAACATTAATGGATTGAAACAATTGGTTAAGGTCACTTGCTTTAGAATCCAACACTAGTGGAACATTTTATTAAAGAATTGGAAGACCTTGAGATAAGCTACAATGCAAGTGAGAAATGCAAACGTGCAAAAAATTCAAGATATGCACTCAACCCCCTAAGATCTAAATAACATGTGAATTACCTTACTATTTGAAGATTAGGTGACTAAAGGATCTTTGGAGGAAAATCAAATACCAACTTAGGCCTACCAAATCAAAACAATTCATATTGGCACAATGGGGGCTCAAGAATTCAAATGGATTTGCTACTCATGATATTTAGTTCACAATGAATCCACTCTCACCATTCTAGTTTTGAATGACCTTCGACATGTTAGTGTTATTTTTCAATCTAAGGCTTCCAAACTAGTTGAGATGATTGAGGTTGACATTCCCATTACAAGACAAGGCATTTATTGGTTGTTTGGGAAAGGTTTTGTTGAATCCCCCTCATGGGACCTAGGTGAATGGATTTGGGATGATCTACCTAATGATAGGCTAGCAACCTTGATTGGTTACATAATTAGGAAAGGATATCAAATTAATATTATGAGAGGTAGCTACCATCACCATGGATGTGGGAAATGACTACTACTAACTTTGACATAGTTCATATCAAGGACCTAATCAAACACTTGTGGCACCCTTGAAGACTGAAAAAAGTTGTTATATTGATTTGCTTAACCTTGAATAAAGGATTCCTTACTGGCTCTTGGTTTAAAAAGATGAAACTTGCATTATGAGAAAAAGGGGTATTTTATAATTGGGCTTGTAATTTAGTTTTTGAATTGCAATGACCATTTGTAACTCACTATAGTTTTACACCCATGAGTGTTATCGCACAAGTTGCATGAGTTGTAAAAGATGCAACTCACTATATACATGATCATACACTAGTGCAACTCATTACAACTTAGTTGCAACTCAATTGCAATAACTTCTTTTCAATTACTATGCAACTCCCTTACAATTACAACCATAATGTCATGTTGAATTCACTTTTCATCCATTCATCAAAATCTAACATGTGCCACTATGAAGATTTTTGGGTGAATTTATTTTTGGAATATTGATATCCACCATCCACTATGATTGTTCATTTTAGATAGTTTTAATTATGACACGTGGCACAATCAAAAGTTGTAACATGGGATATTAATTGAATTTTGGAAACAAATAAATTTAAATTTATTTATTTATTTAAGTACCTAGATAGGTCGGTACATAACCATAGGTAGGTAAGGTGGAAGGTCCTACATACCAACTTACCTACTTACATATTTTAATATTCAAGTAGATAGGAAAGTAGAAAGGTAAATGAACTAAAAAATAAACCACATAAAGGGTTTTATTTATTTTTTGTTTTACTTTTAGGGTTAAGCTTTTATGATTTCATCCCAAAATAACACATGTATTTTAATGTGAACATACAAAAGAAGTCACCTCCTTATATCCTTTGTGAAATGATATTTTAAAAACAAAACATATTGGTTAAATGTTTTTTTTGCACCTTAAATGTAAATTCAATTGCAACTATCAAAAATAAATTCCCACATGTTTTGTATTCAATTTTAATTTTGTAAACTATGCAATTAAAAAATAATTATTTGATAATATATATGTGAAATAATTATTGAATAATTAATTATCTAAAAAACTTTTGAATTATTATTTTGAATTATTTTTGAATTAAAATACTTCATTATAAAAAAACTTAATCTGAATTTTATAATAATTAATTTGGCATAATATTTTGAAATTTAAATTTCTGAATTAAACATCTCATAATTAATTTTCAAAATAATTATTATATAATTTACTATTAAAAATAAGTAAAAGATGTTTAATTTTCAAAATAAGTATGAAATAATTAACTATAAAAAAGTAACAAATAATAAATTATCAAAATAATTTTAATTAATTAATAGAATCTAAGTAATTAGTTAGTTAGAGAATTTAGATAATTATTTATTTACCATTTGTATTAAGTAACAAAATCATTATTTAAATTTGATTAATGAATTCATATGAATATTTTATTATTCAATTTATTTAATTAATTTGTAATTATTAAGTATATTACATGTTAAGTATTAGTTGATAAATTGTTAATAAATGATTCATTATGAAATACTAAATAATAAACATGAATTTGAGTAGAGTACATTGAGGTATATAAAGACATATCCATATGTATAACCTTATTGAATGTTTAATGCAATATATACATTGCCTTTAGTTTCAATTCAAAAATACACTTTCACCTTCCATGAAATTTTATGGTTTGATATGTATGTATGTTAACATGATATTGTGAGTTACAATGTAACGAAATGTTATTAATACAAGAATTGAACATGAATCACAAAAAATAGGACTATAGTATTTATCTAGTGGCACAAGAAGTTGTACCAATGGGAGTCATAGTTGAAACTAATTGCAAGCAAGTTGAAAGTTCCATATTTAATGGGTGGTGGAAATGCACACATGTGGCATGATTGTATGTGTCAAGGTCATACACTAGTTGCAAAGTAGATGTTAATTGGGAGTTACATTTACATTACTTGTAATGTAATTTTCACACACAACTAAAGTCCAACTTGCCAAAAAATCAAACACACCATATATATAGTGCATATGTTCCACCATACGTTCCACCATATAGGTGTTTCTCTTACAACTAATTTGCAATTATAATACAATTCTTTGATTTTCTAACATGACAATTTTTATTAATTCCATGGGATATAGTTGCAGTGTAGTTGTATATTAGTTGTTTTGGAGCTCTAGTTGCAGGGTAGTGTCGTTGCAATGGACATAATTTTTCATAATGTTCACTTAACTTGTTTGTTATGTGCCAATGGTGTGGTGGAAATTCCTTTCATTCCTTGATGGACTACACATGGGTGCAATTTTCTTGGACCAATCCAAAACGTGAACCTCAAGTGGGATGATTTGAATATATAACTTTATTTTTGGGCATAACTCTTATTAGGAAAAAAAGTCACTCATTTGATTCCTTTTAACATTAACAATAAGTTCAACAAACATACCTTAAATAAACATTAGATAAATTTACTCAAGTCTTTCTTATTACTTTTCTTTTGGTTGGAAATAAATTCCTTTAGGTTTGAGAGGCATCATTCTCAAATCAAAATAACCACTTCAATTTGCAACCACTTTAATTTTGATCCAACAATCAAGATCTTAAACGGTTGTATCTACAACATATAAATCACATATAATTTGGAGTCATTTTGTGACACTAGAACACTTATACTTTTGGTTCCATGCAATGTTCATAAAAAATTAAAAGGGAAAAAAAATGACCCTTTCATATATGTGTTATCTTTTCATGTCTAGGTGGTTTTTATTTACTTTCAAATCATAATGATTTTATGGCTTATGGACACACAAAAACATGTTTGATGAGTGACACACATTAGGTAAATTTAAGAAACTTATTAATATCAATGGAGTTTAGTATTTTGTATCAATATCATTCACCACCCAAAGTTTCATGCAAAACTGCCACCTACTTTTGAACTATGTTTATTTTTAATTTTTCATATATTAACTTTGTGATAAATATATTCAGAGATTTAAAAATCTTCAATGTTAAACCAAAATAGTTTTAGAATTGGTTACCCCAAGATTCGAACTAATGAAATCTCTTCAAAATTCACAAGAATAATTCCATTTGTGAAAGTGCATTTCAAAAACAATTATCAAATGTTGCAATTTTATTTGTAAGTACAACTTTTGGGGACCTTAATGTCCTTTTACCCAAATAGAGGTTGAAATTGCATTGCATGTCATGGAATCATATTCACATCCCCTTTTAATAAGAAACACTTCTTGGTAGAAAAAAAAAAAACTTTAATATTCTTTTGATAAGAAGAACCATTAAGGTGTTCATGGTTCCAACTTGTTTTAAATTGTGCAAGCTCCAATTGGAGTTGCAAGTTGTGAATTCCTTTTATTCACAAAGCAATTTCATCTTTTTGTAGGTCAAGTGTCTTGTTTTTGCAACTTTCCAATTGTTGTTATAATCATGCATTTGAAAGTTCCAACTTTTTATTTGCCACAACATGATTCTATTCACCAATAACAATCAAAGCTTTCACAAATGCTTTAAGCCTCTTCAACTTCCCATCAAATTGTCATGAAAAAATTTATCTTTTACTTTCTTGTTTGACCTTCTTCTAGGCTAGTGTGCATTCCACATGCTGTGTATACGAGATGGAGGAATCATGGGAACTACACATTTCATAATGTACATGGATTGTTTTGAAAATCTTGATCACATGGTCACCTTCGTTACCTACAACATTTGGAATCAATCCTTCTTCCTCCTTTCCATAGCCTTCACAATCATCATATTCATTCATTGCAAGATGATTTCCAAATAACATGTGTTCAACATTAGGTTGTCAGTTCTTTAAGACGATTGCAAAATACTATCCCTAGCAAGTTTCTACAACTTTTTAAAAGGAGAATATTACATATATAGATTTTAAAATGATAATAAAATGATTTTGAATGAGAAATAATTTTAAGCATAACAAATCCTTCATAATTCCAAAAGGTGGAATCTATGCAATTAGTGGAACATGGTATTTCTATGGTATTATATGGGTATTACATTTGTTTCACACAACACATCATTTTGTCCACACATGAAAATACCATGTTACATGCACCATTTTGTGCAACAAATTATGGCATTGATAACTAATTCCTATAAGGAAGGTTGGATGTGTATTGGCCCTATTAAGATTATAGACAACCCACTAGGATGTTTGCATTTGGACCTAATTTAAAAATTCTCCACATTGCAAATTACCATTTTTTGGGGTTTGATTTAATTATGGATGTGTTCATAATGGTGTGTATTAGGGCCCTTTAAAGTTTTTGGGTAAAACGTATATATAATTTATAATGACTATTGTTATGTATGGAAATAACTTTCCATTTTTCAATCCAAAATGGTATTTTAAGAATACAAAAATCATTCCAATATGTGATCATTTTTTGGACATCTTAAAAAATTTACACCCATTAACACCATCCATGTAAAATCACTAGCAAAATGGTTAAAAGAAACCTTCTCTAATAGGAAAAGATCAATTCACTTGAACAACATAACATGTCAATTCAATATGATGTCTAGTGCACCTTCGTCCCATTTCTCATACTTTCAACCTTGTGTATACAATTTCAAGTTGTAGTTGTCATTAATACCACTTAACCTAGGAAGTCAAAAGCTTGTTGTAATAAACCACTATATATGTTTGGCGGCCTTTCCCATGCTTTGCTCCCATTTCCTCTTTTTTTGGAAAATTTGATAGTTCTACAATCATTTTAACACCCAAAATATATTTAAAATATAACTTCAAAAGATTACACACCACACACCCCCCCCATGATTTTGTGAACATATAAAAAATGAAACAATGAAATTGATGGTCAACTTGAATTTCCTAAATTAAGGCTCCAATCAACTTCAAATGGATTGAAATGAGGAATGGAATTGTAAACATTTTTAGCCTCAAATGAACCTCACATTTCAGGGTGGGCTAAAAGGTTGGAAAAAAAATCAATTACAACCAAACTAAAGATGTGCACAACTTGATATAAGTGATACAAGGCACAACCTTGCTACACTCCCACATATTCCATGCAAAATTGTTTGAGATTGTGTGAATGAATGTTTTCTTAAACAATTTCCAAGCATGCCATACATATATTGCCACATGGATAGAAAGATGACAAGTAAATGAATTGGTTTGAGGACCATAAATTATACAAATGTTGATTGACAAGCGTTTTATTATGCAACCCATTTAAACCACAAGGCATTGAAATGATAGATGGGCCAGTCCAACAATTGGAATAAAAATTAAGAAGTAAAAAAACAATAATTAATCAAGATTATAGGAATTAGACCCCAAACAAGTCTAAAATATTTTGATAATGATTTTTATGATTAAAAAAAAAACTTTCATGACGAACTTGTGAAAATTGCTTTAGATAATTAGTTATTTTCAAATTTTATGAAAATTGGCACTTCTCAAATCTATCTAGTATATATATATATATACATTCACACCTTGCCTTGGTATTCAAAGATTTTTATTTTTTTTAAAATCAAATTCTTCAAAGCCTTTGTGAAAACCAAATCTAATAGTTATCATTAAAAAAATGATACATTCCAACACTAGTAGCAACACTGATAATGAATACCTTATTAATCTTCTATGAATTAGGGTGATACCATTATGTTTGAATATTAGTCTAGTAGGTACTTGAGGTAACCCTAACTTGCGTACCATAGATACCAATTTTCCATCAATTTTAATACCAAGTATAAATTAATGTTGCTTGGTGATTATCATTTTTATAAGAAGCAATTGGTTTTGGTTATTATACAAATTTATGAAAACAAAGAGGTTTTAAATTATTTTTTGAGCTAGTGAAAATCGGCCAATTATTAAATAACCGAGAATTTTTAATTTGTTTTCTCATACTCAAGCAGTTCACAAACATAGCAAATTTCACAAATGCAATAAAAAACAATTTTCATAATTGGTTCTCACAACTTGGATATCAAATTTGCATTTTATTAATTCGTATTCTCACAATTTGAATTCAAAATCAATTTTTAAAAATGATTTGGTGGCAAGTGACATCTCTTCATATTAGTAAATATTCTAACTAAAGAGAAAAATCATTTTAATCTCAATTTGTGATCTAACAATCCCCAATATTTGACAAGTAGGGAATCCAATAGTAAAAGACATAACTTCATGTTTTCCCACCATTGAAAATGACATTAGACGTTTTTGACAAATAAACTTGACACTACTTACAAATTATAAGTTGGTTATTCACATTTTTTGTTGTTGACTTTGCATGTGCTAGTTGTCGTCTTAATGATATCCAAGTTGTAGTCTACATAAACTCCTTTGTCAATAATACCACTTTCAAATTTAGCCAAGGGGTGTGAATGATGATGACATTTCAAAAGCATGAAATATAACAACTTTGTATCATATTCTTCAACAATGGTGCTCCCTTGTTCATGGCCAATAAATGAGGACAATAGAAGAAAACTCTTAAATCTAGGGTCCAACACAAGGATAACATAATATGAGTTTATAAATTTAATATTTTTTTAAAAAGGAAAGAAAAGAATCCAAAACATCAACAATTTCTTTTTCGATGTTGAAATCAAACATGCTAATTCAAAAACAACATTTCCATCTTCATCCATTAGGTTATTATAAAAAGTTACAATTTCAATTTTATCTTTAAATTTCAAACTCATGGATATGGTAGAATTAAGTGTATCATTTAACAACCGATGACCCCTAGATTGGTTTAGAACATAAGCATACATAGCAAGGCCTAGGCAATCAATAATAATCTAGGGAATTATGTGTCATGTCAAAGGAGGTGGCACCTTTGAAATCATCCTCACAATATTTACATTTCACAAAATACGATAACTTTTTTGAGCTACAAAGCTTCCTGAAAAAAGACTATACTAGCAAATCTGCAAAGGAAAAAAAATACTAAATAGTAAGAACTTCAAAAGGAAATCCACATACAATTTTTTTTTAAATTATATTTTGTCATCACTAGGGTATTTAGTTTCCTTGGGGGTAGACCTGAATTTGCACATGCCTAATTCCATTCTTGTGTTCCATTTCTTGATTTTTTGGGCCAAGTGAAACACTTTTGCATATCCCTTTGTGCAATCTTGATAAATACATATTTCAAACCTTTATAAACTTTTTCATCCATTGTAGCATATTGACATGTTTTTAAAAATGCATTCCTAAAACAAGTCCCTTGCGAATTTTCCCACAAACACAATATTTCATAGTTTACAATTGATTTTGTTGTTGTAATCATAGTCTTTAGGTTAGACACATCATTCTTCACATTTCAATTTTTTTTCTTGAATCATATTTGTCCAACAATCCAATCAATTTTTTTAGCCAAATTCTGTGCATTGGTATTTATGGCCTCAAAAAGTCCAAGGGTAATATGCTTTGGTTAGTAGTCGACCTCAAGAAAATTGATAACTAATGGAAAGATGTCATGTGAACCTTTTGACATTGAAAGGTTATAACTTGCAATTGTAGAATTAGATCCTAACAAGGCTAGTAATACATGTAATTCTTTATTTTTTTGACTAACTTAAACAAAATTTATGTGAAATTTTTTCTCTAAAAGGAAAAAAAACTTTTAGACACAAATTAATACTAAAACATTTTAATTTAAAATTTTTCACAAAATGCAAAGGCAAATCACTTTTGAAAATTAAAAGCCCCAAATTGTACAATTTTTTTCCTACACATCATCTTCATTAAAAGGTTCTTTTACATTATAAAAATTTGTTATAAAATTGTCAACTATATAAAACTTCTTTATTGGTTACCTTTTCTCTTCTCCTTTCAATGGATTGTTTACACTTTTTGGCAAGAAAGAATGGTAAGAAAACACATGTTTTTTAATGCAATCACTCCATTTGTAATATTGTATCAAATTAAGCCTTTTCTTACTTGTGTTTTTTGGATTCAAAATTAGAATTGGATTGATGCAACAAAGAAAACAACACATTACTTTAAGAGATTTAGGATCAATGTATTTGTTATCATGACATTGTAAAATGCCCTAACACAAAAAGTTCTATTTTGTGGTTTTCAATTTTCTTTTTGCACATGCAAACTTTGTAGATTCCCTTTCATTCTTTTTACGTCATTACCTAGATTTTTACTTTCTTTTGTTTGATGACTTGAATTTCTTTTTGAATTTTTTTGGATTTCATTTTGAATTTCTAGTTTGTTCTTGAAACATCACATGCATTTTTCATTTTCAAACGAACAATCCATACTCAATTTTCAAAAAAATTTGCCACCCAATGAATATAAAGAAAAATCAAATATCTTTATGTTCTATTAAAATATTGCAAGCATTTACAAATAAGTTGCTTTATCAAACTTTAAACATTTATAAAACAAAATACTTGCATTTCTCTACCCTTGCCATTGTGAAAATTTTCAAAATTAATATTTTTTGTATGTTATTATACCAAAACCTCATCCAAAATACAAATTTGAAAAAAAATGAAAAAAAGAATTAGAACTTGTTTATCCACCCTACAAGTTGATCCATCCAAAAAAAAGTAAAAAAACAAAAGGAAGAAAAATTGGAGTCTCCAAAAGGCTGAAAAAAAGGGGGGGAAGAAAAGGACAAAAAAGTTTTTTTTGAAGGAAAAAGAAAAAAAAAACATGTTTTTGAAAAACTTTCCAAAAGTAAAATACATAAAAAAAACAAAAGAAGCTTTACAAAATGAAGACTAATGAAATTTTATAAAAAAAATTTGCTCATTGGTAGTTAGGTCAAGGTTAAGCATGCTCCATGCATTCTAGCTAGAAAACCTACACAAAATAAGAGATGAGGGGAGGGAAATAACTTGCATGACAACAAACAAAAGTAGAAATAACCTTTAATGGCAAACAACATCAACACCAATAAGAGAATGGAAGTGGAGATATTTGGTGATGTTGAAGAGTAACAATGGCACATGATGGTGAAGAGCAATAGCAACACCCATTGGTGAAGAAAAACAACATCACACAATGGTAAAAAAAAACAATAGAAAACAACAATAGATGCTCAAGCTCAACCTATAATAAACCGTCAAGCTTTCACAAATGGTTTCACTAATCACAAATGTGCAACTTCAAACAAGACACAAAACCTCAAACTCAAAACAAGCACCATGATGAGGAAAAAAAAAGAGCCTCATGGCATTTTATGTCTCCCCTTGTCTCCCAAGAGGCATAATTGAAGACCTCTAACCTAAATTTAAAGATGCCGTAATCCTACTTGCCTACCTCCCTAATCTATAGCTGCCACTCTAAAGCTTTAAACCCTAAACTTGCATCCTGCCTTTGGAAGGGGGATTTGGGCTCTATGAAAGAACTCATCTGGTTTTCAAAATTGAAAAAAAAAGAGAAAGGAGAGGTTAGTTTTCAGGATTGGTTCTCACATGGGTGATAACCAAAGGGTTTGGTTCTCACCTCAGGTTATCACTCATTTTGGTATTCGACGGTTCTCATATGAGAAACTAGTTGAGAATTGGGTCACATTTCAAAAACTGCCCAACACTGGTATAAACCTGCCCCCATATGAGTCAAAAATCAATCTTCAACCCAATACTAGGGTTGGCGTGGTATGTTCAAAAGTTGATACTAGACCAACATTGGTCACAACAATGAATTGAAGTTAAACAAGAAAAGAAGGCACTTCTATTACCCCCCATGCTTCAAGTTTTTTTTTCCCCCCCGCCCTCTTGACGAGGCCTGAAAATTGTTCTGAATTGGAAAGGGAGTGCCCGCCCACAAGAAAAAAAAAAGGGAGGCCCCCTTCACTCCATCAAGTGACTTCTCATGTGTTGCATGGAAATTCAAATCATAAAACTGGCTAACACTATTTTTGGCCTGGACTAATAGCCCTTCCTAAGAACATCCTACCTATAGGTTTTGAGATAGGTATGAAGACTTGGCCCCTAGGTAATAGCTCTATTTTGATATGAGGATTTTTGGAAGATGATATTTAGGCTTGTGTTGAAACTTGAGAGTAGTCATTGAGTTATAATAGCTTGAAGGATTTTGGTTTCTTTTAGAGGATTTTTAGAAGATTATACTTTTGCATGGGGAATTAATTAATTAATTAATTTATTTTTTTTTGGGGGCACACAACAGCAGAGCATGGTGAAATATTTGAGTTACCATAATTCTTCATTTGCCTAAGATCCTTTTTCATGTAAATGGCAAGGCCACAGTGTGACACTCCCCTTGTTTTATTTGTTCCATTCAATCCTTGTAACAAATTATATATGGCATGCACCAAAGTACAATCCATCCCAAAATATGAAAGTGAAGGCTTTCAAATATGACTACTACTGAATGTGACTTTAGTAACACTAGTTTCATTGCGTTACTGCCTAGTAGTAGTAGTTGTTGTAGTAGTAGTTGTTGTAGCAGCGCATCAATGAGGTATCAGAATTGTCATCCATTTAAGTCTAGGCTTACTTATCTTGCACTACCTCTCTGCAACTGCCAGAGGGGACAGATAGTCTTTATGGTGCAATATTGCACCAAGCCCAAGTTGTTTTTTTAGGTGTTGCTCTTTATTGACTATAATAAAAATGTCTATATAACATGTAAATAATTAGATGTTGCTCTTTAATGACTTGAATCAATTTCTACTACAGAAAAAAATAATTGTAACAATTTTTTTGTTTTTGAAAATAGTTTGGTTAATTCTGTTATTGGTCTGTGGTGGAAAAACTATTGCATTCTTTGGCTCACTTTAGACGAGGGTCCAGGGTCCAATTTTCGAGGAACAAATTTGGACCGAATCTAGCAAATTGAATCCTTGAGTTGGACTATACCTTGGTCCCTAGCCCTGATTCTTGGTTCTGTGGATCAGGAGCTCTCCTTTTAGCACTGTTTTTTGGTCCGAACCAATTGATTTTCCCGCCAAAACAGATGACATGTAAGTTTAGCCTCAATTTGCCACTTTTGGGTCTTGGACCCTTGTCTAAAGGCCTTGGGACCAATATAAAGTTTTTGACGAACAAGATTGCTTGAATTCATTTGTCCCTGGACCTTAGTCTAAAGTTTGCCCTTATTCTGTCCCTGAGCAGAATTTGGCTTAAGACCCCTGCCTTCTCACATTCCCTCTGAGTTCATCCTTAGTTGTTGTAGTGTTTTAATGCAATAGAATTCAGCAGGTGTACAGTAATGTTTCTTTCTGGCTAAATTTAGTCAGTTGGCTAAAAAAGTTGGTTTTTCTTTGGGTTTTCTAGTCACCAGATTTTGATTTTTTTTTGAAACGTCGCCTGATTTCTCTATGGGGTTCTAGTGTAGCAAAAATAAATGAAGGGTTCTTAAACTTTTTTACTTTGATACTTGGTCTGTAACTAAATTTGGCTAAATTTTTTTGTGGATGATTGTTACTTTGGCTACATTGCAAAATTGGAAAAAAAAATTCCTGGTGTACACCAGTGATTTTTTTTTGGACAACTTATGTCATTTTTCTGACATAGAAATTGAGAAAGTGTGGAAAGATGTGTTTGTCTCTGTAAAATTGACTGAATTTTGCTAATGTCTTGGAAAATTTTGCCAACTTTTTGATATCAAAAAATTGAAAAAAAAAAAAACAAAAAAAACCCTGGTGTACACCATTTTTGAATAACACCTAATCATCATTTTCAAACTTCTTGATGTTAGTTTGTTGTAGTGAATCATTGCAATCAAGTTTGGACATTTTATAGTTTGCAGTTTACATGAGTGGGTGATTTGAGGCTCTTGAATCTGCATGGTTGTAAGGAGGAGGTTCTTCTTCTAAAGAGACAAGAACCACCCAACACTTGTCTGGACTCTGGACTCTGATATCCACAGAAAGAAAGGCAACAGGCATTCATGAGTAAGGTGCTAGCCAAGAGAAAAAAAAGCTAGCCATAGGGGAAAAAAGGGCTGCTAGCTTCTATTTACTCATAAAACAAGGGGTGTGTCACACTCTGGCCTTGCCATTTTACATGAAAAAGTATCTTAAGGCAAAAGAAGAATTATGGAAACTCAAATATTTCAGCATGCAAAGAAATAATCTTTAAAAAAAAAACCCTCTAAAAAGAAACCAAAATCCTTCCAGACATTATTACATATAGTAAAGGACGTCATGAAGCACCATTTCATCCATCTGTCTTGTCATCCATCTGTCCATCCGTTTGATCATCCACCCATCCCATCATGGTCTGTTTACTCTGACAGGGCGGAGAAAGAGTGGAATACAGATGCGGCACGACGGAGAATAATATATATTAGTGTTATAAATTTTATTTTTATTTTTATTTTTTATTTTGGGGTTTTTGGACTTAGGTACACTCATCCTGTCTCTTTCTCAACAACTGAAAGAGTTGG
>Ga0116231_10011000_pt1 | contig 14176 bp, 11 predicted proteins | sample S1TSphgellanicum_2_FD_89695 | JGI IMG/M metagenome (GOLD analysis project Ga0116231, IMG submission 89695) | Host-associated microbial communities from peat moss isolated from Minnesota, USA - S1T2_Fd - Sphagnum magellanicum MG | ecosystem: Host-associated > Plants > Peat moss > Unclassified... | reverse complement strand
GCACGCCCATGTCGTCACCACCACCACGCATAAAACCCTGCGCGGCCCACGCGGCGGCATGATCCTCTCTAACGATCTTGAGATCGGCAAGAAGATCAACAGCGCCGTCTTCCCCGGCCTGCAAGGCGGCCCGCTGATGCACGTCATCGCCGGCAAGGCGGCTGCCTTCGGCGAGGCGCTGCGCCCGGAATTCCGCGCCTACCAGAAGGCCGTGGCAGAGAACGCAAAAGTGCTGGCACAGACTTTGGTTGATCAGGGCCTCGCGATCGTCACTGGCGGCACCGACAGCCATTTGATGCTGGTCGATCTGCGGCCCAAAAACGTCACCGGCAAGGCCGCCGAAGCCGCGTTGGAGCGCGCCCACATCACCGCCAACAAGAACGCCATCCCGTTCGACCCCGCCAAACCCGCAATCACCTCCGGCATCCGCCTCGGCACCCCGGCCGCCACCACGCGCGGATTTGGGCCTGCGGAATTCAAGGAAGTCGGGCTGATGATTGATGAAGTGCTGGTGGGTCTCGGCGGCGGCGAGGCGGCGCAGGCGCAGGCGGAGGCGGCTGTGGGCGCTCGAGTGAAGGCGCTTTGCGCGGCTTTCCCGATTTATCGCGAGGGGCGTTAGGCGCTTTTTGTTCTTTTTTGAAAAAAAGAACCAAAAAACTTTTGGATATTAAGAATGCGGCTTTCTTGTAGTTTTGTGCCTACACTTAAGGAAACGCCGGCTGAGGCGCAGATTGCCTCGCACCGGCTGATGCTGCGCGCGGGGCTGGTGCGGCAGACGGCGTCGGGCATTTACGCCTGGCTGCCGCTGGGCCTGCGCGTGCTCAACAATATCGCCAACATCGTGCGCGAGGAACAGAACGCGGCCGGCGCGCAGGAAATCCTCATGCCCACGCTGCAAACCGCCGATCTCTGGCGCGAAAGCGGCCGCTACGACGCTTACGGCCCCGAAATGCTCCGCATTCGCGACCGCCACGAACGCGACCTGCTCTACGGACCCACCAACGAGGAGGTGGTCACCGACCTCGCGAGGCAATCGATAAAATCCTACCGCGAACTGCCGCAAATCCTCTATCACATCCAATGGAAATTCCGCGACGAAATGCGCCCCCGCTTCGGCGTCATGCGCGGCCGCGAATTTCTCATGAAAGACGCCTACAGCCTCGATCTCGACTACGACAGCGCCGTCATCAGCTATCGCCGCATGATGCTTGCCTACATGCGCACATTCAAACGCCTGGGCGTCTCCGCCATTCCCATGGTCGCCGACACCGGTCCGATCGGCGGCGAACTCAGCCACGAATTCATCGTCCTCGCTCCCACCGGCGAAAGCCAGGTGTTTTACGATGCTGCGTTCGACACCATGGACTACGGTCCGCAAAACTACAGCTATGCGCCGCAGGATTTGCAAAAATTCTACGATGCGCTGACCACGAAATATGCGGCCACGGACGAAAAGCATGATACTGAAGCCTGGGAAAAACTCGCGCCCGAAAACAGGCGCGAGGGCAGGGGCATCGAAGTAGGCCACATCTTCTATTTTGGCCGCAAATATAGCGACGCGCTGAAATTCACCGTCGCCGGCCCCGATGGCAAGTCCATTACGCCGGAGATGGGCAGCTATGGGATCGGCGTCTCCCGCCTCGTCGGCGCCATCATCGAGGCCTCGCACGACGACGCCGGCATCATCTGGCCGGACAGCGTCGCCCCCTTCCGCGCCAGCATTTTGAATTTGCGTGTGGGCGATGCCAAATGCGATCCGTTGTGCGACGATATCTATGCCAAACTCGGCGGTAATGCGCTGCTCGATGACCGCGACGAACGCGCCGGCGGCAAGTTTGCCGACGCCGATCTGATGGGCCTGCCGTGGCAAATCATCGTCGGTCCGCGTGGTGCGGCCGCTGGCACCGTTGAGCTTAAGCGCCGGTCCACCGGCGAGCGTCAGGATTTGCCGGTCGAAGCAGCCCTCGGAAAATTATAAATGTTCGGGCCGTTCGAACGTGCCATCGCCGGCCGCTATTTGCGCGCCCGGCGCGGGGAACGCTTCGTCTCCGTCATCGCCGGCTTCTCCCTCATCGGCATCGCTCTCGGTGTCGCCACGCTCATTATCGTCATGGCGGTGATGAGCGGTTTCAAATCCGATCTTTTGGCGCGCATCCTGGGCCTCAACGGCCACCTCGGCGTGTATGCCGACAGGACGGCCGGCATTCCTAATTTTGATGATGTCACCAAAATCATACGGGGCCTTCCCGGCGTCGTCAGCGCCGTGCCGATCATTGAAGGCCAGGTTCTTGTCACCGGCCACGGCCAGAGCGCGGGCGGTCTGGTGCGCGGCATCCGCCAGCAGGATCTCCGCCAGTTGCCAGCGGTGGCGAAGAACATCCGCGAAGGCTCGCTGGATGATTTCCACGGCGACGACGCCATCGCCGTCGGCATCACACTCGCCCAACGCTTCGGGCTGGAGGTCGGATCGAAAATCACGCTCCTCTCGCCGGACGGCGCCGTCACCGCTTTCGGCACGGTGCCGCGCGTCAAAGCCTACAGAGTCGCAGCGATTTTTCAGGCCGGCATGAATGAATACGACAGCACATTTACATTTTTGCCGCTCGACGCCGCACAGATATTTTTCCAAAAACCCAATGCCGCCACGCAGATCGAAGTGATGGTCGCCGACCCAGAACATGTCGCGATTGTGAACGCGGAAATCCGCGACGCGCTCGCCGGCCAACCCCTGAGGGTTATCGACTGGACGCAAAGCAACGACAGTTTCTTCGCCGCCGTCACGGTTGAGCAGAACGTGATGTTCCTGATACTCACATTGATTATTCTCGTGGCCGCCTTCAACGTCGTCTCCTCTCTCATCATGATGGTGAAGGACAAGACGCGCGACATTGCTGTGCTGCGCACGCTTGGCGCCGGCCGCGGCGCCATCATGCGCATTTTTCTCATGTGCGGCGCCTCTGTCGGCATCACCGGCACATTCGTCGGCACGGCGCTGGGCGTTTTATTCTGCCTCAACATCGAACGCATCCGCCTGGCGTTGCAGAGTGCCACGGGCACGAAACTCTTCGACCCCGAAGTCTATTACCTTGAGCATCTGCCGGCAAAACTCGAATGGCCGAACGTGATTCAAGTCGTGATCATGGCGCTGGTCCTGTCCCTACTCGCCACACTCTACCCAAGCTGGCGCGCCGCGCGCACGGATCCGGTCGAGGCCCTACGCAATGAGTGAGCCGCTGGCTCTGCGCGGGGTGGTGCGCACCTACCGCAGCGCCGCCGGGGAGCTGCCCGTATTGCGCGGCGCCGATCTCACCTTGAACGCCGGCGAAATCGTTGCCCTCGTCGCCCCTTCCGGCACCGGCAAATCCACCCTTCTGCACCTCGCAGGCTTGCTTGAAAAGCCCGACGGCGGCGAAGTCCTCATCGACGGCCGCGACTCAGGCCGCTTGTCTGATACTCAGCGCACAGAAATCCGGCGCGACCGCATTGGCTTCGTCTATCAATTCCACCATTTGCTCGCAGAATTCTCCGCCCTGGAAAATGTCGTTCTGCCGCAAATGATTGCCGGCAAATCCCGCAAGGCGGCCTCGATCCGCGCCAACATGCTTCTCGACTCGTTCGGCCTCGGCGCACGCATTGGCCATTTGCCAGGCAAACTTTCTGGCGGCGAACAGCAGCGCGTGGCGATTGCCCGCGCACTCGCCAACGCGCCCGCCGTGATTCTTGCAGATGAGCCGACGGGAAATCTGGATGTCGGCACGTCGGACATCGTGTTTACCGAGCTTTTGCGCATCGTGCGAGGGCAAGGGGTGTCGGCGCTGATTGCGACCCATAATGCGGAGCTCGCTTCGCGGATGGATCGAACGGTGACCTTGAGGGATGGGTTGATTGTGCCGTTTTAGAACAAAGAATGTTCTTTTTTGAAAAAAAGAACCAAAAAACTTTTGTTCGTTTGGAGCCGACCCGGTCGGACTAGCACGGCTCCAAGGTCCAAAAGTTTTTTGCTTCTTTTTTTCAAAAAAGAAGTGCTTACTTCCTCCCTATGCCACACACCAATTTCGTCCACCTCCGCGTCCACTCCGCCTACTCCTTGAGCGAAGGCGCGATCAAGCCCGACAAAATCGCCAAGCTAGCGCGCGCCGCCGGCATGCCTGCTGTCGCCATCACCGACACTGCCAATTTGTTCGGCGCTCTGGAATTTTCGCAATATTGCACAGGCGAGGGCATACAGCCGATCATCGGCTGTCAGATCGCGCTGGCTCGCCCCGATAAGCCCGCGCTGGCGCCCGACCCGATCGTGCTGCTGGCGCAAACACCCGCGGGCCTGGTAAACTTACAGCGCCTATCCTCGGCCGGCTTCCTCGAATCCGATCCCGCCGCGCCGCGCCTGGATTTTGCGCGAATTGCCGAAAACGCGGAAGGCCTGATCATGCTCACCGGCGGCACGCGCGGGCCGCTGGTGCGGCTGCTCGCCGAAGGGCGCGAGGCCGAGGCGCGTGCGTTGCTTGACCGCATGGCGGCCGCATTCGGCGACCGGATTGCGGTCGAACTCCACCGTCACGGTCTGCCGGTCGAAAGCGCGGTCGAACCGGGCCTGATCGCCTTAGCCGACGCCGCGGGGTTGCCGTTGGTAGCGACCAACGAGTGTTTCTTTGCGGCGCCCTCGATGTATGAAGCGCACGACGCGCTGCTTTGCATCGCTGAGGGCAGGCTATTGTCGGAGACCGAGCGCCGGCGCGTTACTCCGGAACACTGGTTCAAGCCGGCCGCCGATATGCGAGCCCTGTTCAGCGATCTTCCCGAAGCCTGCGACAATACGCTTGCCATTGCCCGCCGCTGCGCCGTCATGGCCGAGGTGCGCAAACCCCTCCTGCCGGTCTGCCCGAAAGTCCGCCCCGGCAGCACGGAAGCTGAAACATTGCGCGCCCTGGCCCACGAAGGTTTAGACAAGCGCATGGCGTCGAAAAGCGCCGACGCGGCAATGCGTGCGCTATACACCGAGCGGCTCGATTTCGAGCTCGGCGTCATCGAAAAGATGGGTTTTCCCGGCTACTTCCTTATCGTCGCCGATTTCATCCAATGGGCGAAATCGCAAAATATTCCGGTAGGCCCCGGCCGTGGCTCTGGCGCCGGCTCGGTCGCCGCCTGGGCACTCACCATCACGGATCTCGATCCGCTGCAATTCAACCTGCTGTTCGAACGCTTTCTCAATCCAGAACGCATATCCATGCCGGATTTCGACATTGATTTCTGCCAGAACCGGCGGGACGAAGTCATCAGCTACGTCCGCCGCGAATATGGCGCGGACCGTGTCGGGCAGATCATCACCTTTGGAAAACTCCAGGCCCGCGCAGCGGTGCGCGATGTCGGCCGCGTGCTCGGCATGGCCTATGGCCACGTCAACAAGGTCGCCGAACTGATGCCGAACAACCCGGCCAAACCGGTAACCCTCGCCGAGGCCGTCGCCGGCGAAAAGCGTCTGCAAGATTTACGTGACAGCGATGAAGCCATCAAACGTCTGCTGGAAATCGCCCTGCAAATCGAAGGTTTATACCGGCATGCCAGCACGCACGCCGCCGGCGTTGTCATCGGCGACCGCAAACTCGTCGATCTCGTGCCCATGTATCGCGACCCGCGCGAAGGCACGCTGGTCACGCAATACAACATGAAATGGGTCGAGCAGGCCGGCCTCGTTAAATTCGATTTTCTGGGTCTCACCACACTCACCATCCTGCAGCGTGCCATCGAGCTGCTCAAAGGCCTCGATATCGAGGTCGATCTGGAAACACTCAAGCTCGATGATCCCGCCACCTACGCCATGCTCTCGCGCGGCGACGCCGGCGGCGTGTTCCAGTTCGAAAGTGCGGGCATGCGTGACGTGCTGCGGCAAATGCGCCCCGACCGTTTCGAGGATCTGATTGCCGCTGTCGCCCTCTACCGCCCGGGACCAATGGCGAACATCCCCCAATATTGTCAGCGCAAGCACGGTGAGACATGGGAGGCGCCGCACCCGGAGCTGAAGAAAATCCTCGAAGAGACCTACGGCATTATGGTCTATCAGGAACAGGTCATGCAGATCGCCCAATCCATGGGCGGTTACAGCCTCGGCGCCGCCGACCTGCTCCGCCGTGCCATGGGCAAGAAGATCCGCGCCGAAATGGACGCGCAAAAACAGATTTTTACGAATGGCGCCACCGCCCGCGGCATACCTCAAGCCAAGGCCGTCGAAGTATTCGATCTCATGGCGAAGTTTGCCGATTACGGGTTTAACAAGTCCCATGCAGCAGCTTACGCACTTGTATCGTATCAGACCGCATGGATGAAGGCCAATCATCCGGTCCCCTTCCTCGCCGCCTGCATGTCGCTGGCGATGACGAACACGGATAAGCTCGCGGCTTTGCGGCAGGAAGCGGAGCGTATGGGTATTCGCGTGCTTCCGCCTGCCATCAACGAATCGCAAGCCGATTTCGCTGTGGAAAAAACTCCCGACGGTACGCTCGCCATCCGGTACGCACTAGCGGCCGTGAAGAAAGTCGGCGCCGCCGCCATGCAATCGGTCGTCGCCACGCGCGGGGCAAAACCTTTTGCGGATATCGCCGATTTCGCCGCACGTGTCGATCCGCGCCAGATCAACAAGATGCAGCTCGAAAATCTGGCGCGTGCTGGTGCCTTCGACGCGCTGGACGCCAACCGCGCCCGCGTGTTCACCGGTGCGGAAACAATTCTCCGCCGTGCGCAAGCCAGGGCCGAGGAATCGGGCAGCGGTCAGATCGGCCTGTTCGGCAACACCGGCCGCGAAGATCTACGTTTGCCGGACATCCCCGATTGGCCGGACATCGAACGCCTGGCTTACGAAGCCGAAGCCGTCGGCTTCCATCTCACCGCGCACCCGCTCGACGGATTCGCGGCCCTTCTGAAACGTTTAGGCGTCGTGCCCACCACCGCACTGATGAGCCGCGCCGAAGCTGGCGGCGCGCGCGTCAAAATCGCCGGCTGCGTCGCCGGCTCCAAGGAGCGCACCACCAAGAGCGGCAGCCGCATGGCCTGGATCACCCTCTCGGACGCCGTCGGCAGTTGCGAAGTCACCTTGTTCAGCGAAGTGCTGTCGCGCTCGCGCGATCTGTTGCAGGCCGGCGCACCGCTTCTCGTCACCGCCGATGTGCGGCTTGAGGGCGAGGCGCTGCGCATCACCGTCAGCGACGTCACCAGCCTGGAACGCGCGGCGGCGGAAGCGGGTGCCGGCATGCGCATCTGGCTGCGCGAGACGCAAGCCGTCGCCCACATCCGCGCCATCCTCGACCGCGAAGGCAAAGGCCGAGGCCGCATCACGCTCATTCCGATGATCGACGAGCAGGAGGTGGAGATTACGCTCGCCGGCGGCTTCCCCGTCACCCCCCGCCTGCGCCAGGCGCTGAAAATGGTTACGGGTGTCGAACGGGTGGATGAGATTTAGGCGCCGCCCCAAACACCGGCCCATACACATGGTCCCCCACTGAAATCCCCAGCTTCGCCGTAATCCCGCCCTGCAATTCCAGCGTCGCGCGCACCGGCCCGCCGCTGGCGATGTTGGCCTCGCTGTCGGGCACCGTATTCTCGGCAATGTGAATGATCGCGCCGTCGGGGCCAATGAACACCATGTCTTCAGGCACCGGGCAGTTCTTCATCCACATCGCCTGCTCATGCGCAGGCAGACCCCAGTCGAAAAACATGCCGCTGCCGGCAGGAATGTTCGTGCGGAACATCTCGCCAACCTGCTGCTCGCGCGGCGTCACCGCCATTTCTGCGGCGAAGACATGGCGCGCGCCGCTCGGCGAGACGATGGTCACCGTTTGCGTCGGCAGCGTCGGCTGGGCGCGTGTCGGCTCAGCGCCGTCGAATTGCGCGTAAGCGGGAGTGGCGAGGGCAAGGATGAGCAAGGCGAAGCGTTTCATACAATCTCCTCAAGCGAAGCGGCCGCCAGCCTGGCCACGGCGGGGCGCACCATCCCTTCGCGCGGGGCATCCCGCAAGGTGGTGAACCAGTGCGCCGGCGGGTTGCGCCCGGCCGCGCGGTTATAGGTCAGCGCGCGCAGCACCGCCTCGGCGGCCGGCGCGGTGCGCGGCGGGATCGGCACACCCAGCAGCGTCGCCCACAGGCACGCCCAGCAGCGCGCCACCGTCCAGGGATTATAGCCGCCCCCTCCCGTCACGATCAGCCGCGGCGCCAAACCTCGCAGGGCCTCCATCACCTCGATATGCGCGTTGTTGGAGAGAGCCAGGCGCGAGAGCGGATCCTCCTCCAACCCATCCGCACCCGCCTGCAAGAAAATCGCGTCCGGCCGGTGCGCTGCCACCAGCGGCACGATAGCGTCGTGCAGCACATGCCGCATCTCCGAGTCGTTGAACCCCGCCGGCACCGGGAAATTGCGCGCCGACCCGCCGGCCCTGTCCGCCGCCGCCCCGGTGCGCGGCCAGCTTCCCTCCTCATGCACACTCACCGTCAGCACGCGCGCATCGCCGGCAAACGCATCCTGCACCCCATCGCCATGATGCGCGTCGATATCCACATATGCAACGCGCGAAAGCCCCAGGTCCAGCCAGCGCAAAATGCCCAGCACCGGGTCATTGAGGTAGCAGAAGCCGGAGGCGCGGTCCGCCCGCCCATGGTGCGTGCCGCCGCCAGGGCAGAACACAATGCCGCCGTCGGCCGTCAGCGATGCGGCCAGCAGCACCCCGCCGGCGCTCGTCATCGGCCTTCGGTAAATTTCCGGATACACCGGGTTGCCATCGGCGCCGATGCGAAAGCGGGCGCGCGACTCCTCGCTCACCATTTGCGTGCGCTCCGCCTCGGCCAAGGCGCGCACATAGGTGCGGTCGTGAAACCGGCACACCTCGTCCTCGCTCGCCATGGGTGCTGCCAGAAAGCGCGCCTCCGGTAGCCACCCCATCGCCCGGCACAGGTCGGTGACGGTGGAGACGCGCGGCACCGCCAACGGATGCGTTGGCCCGTAGGTGGAACCGCGATATATTTCGCTGCCGATGAAAACCGGCCATGCGCGGGAGAGGGATTGCATGCTCAAACTATGCCTGTGCCCAGCCCAATGATCGAGCTTTTAGCCGAAATCCTGTTCGGCCGCCACGGCAACGCCACCCCCTGCCTGCTGCACGGATGGTCGGCGCCGGAGGACAGTTTTACCTGGTCCGTCGGCCGCGAGAGCCGTTTGCAGATTCCGCTTCCCTCAGTCCCTGCGGGGCGGGAATTGATCCTGGAGCTGGACCTCAACCCGTTCGTTGCCCCCGGCATCACGCATGGCCAGCGCCTGACCATCGAGGTCAACGGCGTACGAATCGGCGAGGATTTTATCGCCGGCGAAGGGGCGGTCGCCTACCGGATTCCTGCCCAGGCGCTTGGATCGTCCATGCTGCTGGTGGTATTGCAGCACCCCGACGCCAGGCGCCCGATCGACCTCGGCTTCAATAGCGACGGGCGCGAACTCGGCTTTATGCTTCACGCCGCCAGCATTTTGGCGGTCCCTCCCGAGCCCGCCTTCACGCCGCACGCACTACCCCCGCTGGACCTGCCGGATGTGACCGACACCGAGGCGCTGAAAAGCGCGCTGCACGCGCGCACCGGCCAGAGCGCCGCCGATCTCATGCTGAATTTCGAAAGCCTGGGCCACAACTGCGAATTCGGCATCATGCAGCGCCAGTGCGGCGCCGAGCCGCTCGGCCTGCTGCGCTTTGTCGGCATCACGCTACCCGATCTTCTGCGTGGCCTGGACTGCGGTTTTGCCGATGTCGGCCACGACCGCTGGCTGCGCGTCTATCTGCACGAGGGCAAGCGGCGTGAATTTCTGGTCAGCGACGTGCGGCACAATTTCAGTTTTCACTCGTTCCAGTTCGAGGATGAGACCACAGCGGAGCGGGTGCGCGCCGAACAGGGCGCGAGACTGCGCTTCTACCATCAGAGATTCAAAGACGTGCTGGAAACAGGCGACCGGCTTTTCGTCTTCCAGCGAGCCGGCACGCTGCTCGCGGCGCACATGCTGCCGCTGCTGACGCTGCTGCGCACCTACGGTCCGAACGCTCTGCTGTTTGTGACCGAAGGCGGCGCGCATCCGCCCGGCACGGTCGCGCAAATCGGCCACGGGTTTTACCATGGCTATACCAGCCGCATGGCTCCCGGCGAGGACGTCGGCCGCGGCGATTTGCGCGCCTGGCTCAGCATTTGCGCCAATGCGCAAAAATTGTGGCGAGAGCAGATGGGGCAAGCGCGATGGCCGCTTCCCAGCACGTAGGATGGGTCTTGACCCATCATCGCACGCGCCACCGACGATGCGCCGAGCATGAGTGATGGGTCAAGACCCATCCTACGAGGTCCGGCTTGTATTATTGCCGTCCCGCGTACCAGGCGCCGAGCAAAGCCCGTTCCGTATCAGTAATATTCGTGACATTCCCCAGCGGCATCGCCCGCAGCTGCACAGCCTGCTGGAAAATCCGTGGTGCGTTGGCAATAATCCGGTTGGGCGTATCGAGCATGACGCCCGCGGGGGCGGTGGCCATCAGCGTGGGGTGCGCCGCGTGGCAAGGCGCGCAGCGGTGCGCCACGATCGGCTCGATTGCCGCCAGCGACACCGGCGCGGTCCCCGCCGAGCGCACGGCAGGTGCGGGCATCAGCCAGGCCATGGCGGCGGCGACGCAAACCGCGCCGGCCGCCGGCAATTGCCAGGCGCGAAATCCGCTATGCCACAGCACGAAGAATTGCCGCGTCAGCGCGCCGGCGGCCATGATCAGCGCCAGCACCGCCCAGCTTCCCGCCGCACTATAGGTCATGGCGTAATGATTGCTGATCATGGCGAACACGACAGGCAGGGTAAAATACGTGTTGTGCACCGACCGCTGCCGCCCCAGCCGGCCAGGCCGCGGATCCGGCACCGCGCCGCGCATGAGATCCGCAACCATCCTGCGCTGGCCAGGGATGATCACGAAGAACACATTCGCGGACATGATGGTGGCCAGCGTCGCCCCTTCGATCAGGAACGCCGCGCGGCCCGAAAACACATGCGTCGCCAGCCAGGCGGTCGCGAGCACATAGGTGGCAACACCGGCGCCCAGCAGGCGTTCATTACCTCCCAATGCCCGGCAAAGCCCGTCATAAACCACCCAGCCGGCGGCCAGAAACAGCAGTGCCAGCGCGTCCGCCGTTACCGGCGAGAGCACGGCCACACTCGGATCGATGAGATAAACCCCAGGCTGCAACAGATACAGCGCGCAGAACAGCGCGAATCCGGAGAGCCAGGTGGCGTAGGATTTCCACTTCGACCAATGCAGATGACCCGGTAAAATCCCAGGCGCCACTGTGTATTTCTGCGCGTGATAAAACCCGCCGCCATGCACCGACCATAGTTCGCCGGCAACACCAGGCTTGTCCACCACCGGCGTCAGCGACCGGTCGAGCATGACGAAATAGAAGGACTCGCCGATCCACGCGATGCCGGCCACCACATGGAACCAGCGCAGCAGCAGCTCCACCCATTCGGCCAGATAAGCGCCCACGCCCACCTCAACTTCCGCGATATGTACTAAAACTCCAGGGCGAGACCAGCAACGGCACATGGTAATGCAGCGCCGCATCGGCCACGGCGAAATCGATGCGTATCTCGTCCAGGAACGGCGGATCGGCAAGGGCGACGCCGTTGGCCGCGAAATAGGCGGCGGTCCGGAATAGCAGCGTGTAGCGGCCGCTGCGGAACAGCGCACCCTCCAGCAGCGGCGCCGCGCAGCGGCCGTCATCGTTCGTGATAAAATCGAGCCTCAACCCGTCCGGGCCGCATAGAAGCCCGGTCACGCCCGCGGCCGGCACGCCGCGTGCTGTATCCAGAACATGCGTGGTCAATTTTCCCATCGAACCGGTTTCTCCGTCAGCGTCATCGCTTGCATCAGCATCCTAAAGATCAACCACCAAGACACGGAGAAGCACCAAGGTGGCGCATGGATATCATCGTGCCGGCGGCGGGCATTTGATGAGTTCGGCCTTGGTGTCTCTTGGTGTCCTCCGTGTCTTGGTGGTTGATCTTGGGATGTTGCCACAGGCGCGAGGGTCAGCGGGTGAGCCGCCGTATCAACCGCTGCCGACACTAGGGCCATCGCCACGCTCCAGAAAGGGTGAAATTGCAAGCCTTTCCAACTGCCGAACGACCCGGCTAAACCCCCGTAGCGGGCAGGGGAAATCACACGTGACACAAACAGGATCAATAGCCACCCGCATGATGCGCAGGCTGGACGAGCTCGGCGCCATCAGCGACCAGCGCGACAGCCTCACCCGCCTCTACCTCTCCCCCGCGCATGTCCGCGCCGTGGCCCTGGTGCGCGCCTGGATGCAGGATGCGGGCCTGACTGTCACCGTCGATGCCGCCGGCACCGTCTGCGGCTGGCTCCCCGGCGCGGACCCCAAAGCCCCGCGCCTGCTGCTCGGCTCGCATATCGAAACGTTGCGTGGTGCCGGCAAATACGACGGCTGCCTCGGCGTCGCCGGCGCCATCGCCGCGCTGGTAATTTTGCGTGCCCAGGGCATCCGTCTGCGCTACGGCGTGGAAGTGCTGGCGTTCGGCGATGAGGAAGGGGTGCGCTTCCCGGTCACTTTTACCGGCTCCCGCGCCATCGCCGGCGGCCTCGACCCGGCGGCTCTCGACGCGCAGGACGCCGACGGCACCAGCCTCGGCCAGGCCCTGCGCCTGTTCGGCCTTGACCCCGATGGGCTCGCCGACCTCGCGCGGGACCCGGCCGACGTGTTCGGCTACATCGAACTGCACATCGAGCAAGGACCGGTGCTGGAGGCCGAGGGGCTGCCGCTTGGCGTGGTGACGAGCATTGCGGCAGCCGCCCGCTTCGCCTTCGACGTTGCGGGCCAGGCCGGCCATGCCGGCACGGTGCCGATGCAACTGCGCCACGACGCCTTCGCCGCCACCGCGGATTTTGCTGTTTCCGCCAGGACCATTGCGGCTTCGGTCGAGGGCGTGGTCGCGACCATCGGCCGGGTCAGCCTGCCCGACGGGGCGGTGAATGTCATCCCGGCGCGCGTCGCCTTCTCGCTCGATGTCCGCGCGCCGGATGACGCGACCCTGGCCCTGGTCACCGGCCGAATTCTCGAGGCGGGTGCGGCTATCGCGGCGGCGCATGGCGTGCGGATCGAGCACCGTGTCACCCACAGCGCGCCGGCCACACTCTGCGCGCCCTGGATCCAGGCCGCACTCGCCGGGTCGCTGCGCCGCGCCGATATGCATGTGCGCAGCCTGCCGAGCGGCGCCGGCCACGACGGCATGGCCATCGCCCCGCTCTGCCCCATCGGCATGCTGTTCGTGCGCTGCCGCGGCGGCATCAGCCACCACCCGGACGAGCATGTGTCGCCCGAGGACGCGCAGACCGCCATCGAAATTCTTGCCGACACGCTTGCGAATCTCACACCGCCGGAGCCACGCCCATGACCGCCACCGAACCCCAGGCTCTATCCACGCTGGACCGCGGTCAATTCGTCAAGGCGCTCGACGGCATATGGGAACATTCCCCCTGGGTCGCCGAGCGCAGCTGGGATGCGCGCCCCTTCGCCGATGTGGCGTCGCTGCACGCCGCCATGGTGGGCGTGGTCGATGCCGCGTCGGATGCGGAAAAGCTGGCGCTGATCAGGGCGCACCCCGAACTCGCCGGCCGTGCCGCCATCCGCGGCGAACTTACCGAAGAATCGCGCCAGGAACAGGGCGGTGTCGGCCTGGACCGCTGCACCCCGGAGGAATTTGTGCAGCTCACCGACCTCAACGGCCGTTACAATGAAAAATTCGGCCACCCTTTTATCATCGCCGTGCGCGGCCACACGCGCGCCAGCATCATCGAGGCGTTCGCCACCCGCCTTGAGAACACCCCGGAAGCCGAGCGTGCGGAATGCCTGACCCAGATTGCCAGAATCGCCCTGCTGCGCCTGCAAGACCGCTTTGCCGCGTCATCGTGACGACACGAAGCCTAACGGCCGGATGGGATCGATATCGAGACCGCAAACCCTGCCTGGCTTCTAAGAGCCTGACCGGAAATGCACCTATGCCGGCCGTCTGACGCACGTTTTCTGCGATCGCCGAGGCTCACGGCCACAAGAGGCCGCTCCGCTCCGGTGCTCGAAAACGCACGCCAGCCGACAGAGGCCTAGCGCATTT
>Ga0116231_10010999_pt1 | contig 14179 bp, 10 predicted proteins | sample S1TSphgellanicum_2_FD_89695 | JGI IMG/M metagenome (GOLD analysis project Ga0116231, IMG submission 89695) | Host-associated microbial communities from peat moss isolated from Minnesota, USA - S1T2_Fd - Sphagnum magellanicum MG | ecosystem: Host-associated > Plants > Peat moss > Unclassified... | reverse complement strand
GTGTTTTTGTGTTGGTTATCAGAGTTGTTTGTCTGGCTGGTCGCTGGCCCCGGAGCTTGGTAATCTTCTCGCGCCGCGCCCCCCCCCCCCCCCCCCTAAATAAAAAAGAGTTTTTGTAATGTTATGAATAGGGGAAAAAGGATTATAAAACTCTTGATGGGTTTTTTTAAAATTTCCTAACTAATTGGTAGGCTAGAGTACAACACTTTTGGAAAAAGGGGTCCAAATGATAGGCTAGAAACAGGGGAAATCTTGAAAAAGAAATATAAAAAAGAAATATTTCCAAGGGAACATATGAAATTGGAGTTTAGCTCCCCCGGTATTACCGCCCTAGGGTTCTTCTGCTGGGGGAGATCCCTAAAAATACACATAGAAATAAAAAGGGAGTTGTTTATGGGGTATATCTTTTAATTGATTTTAGAATTTTGTTTGTGAGATTCCCCCAATTGGGCTCTTTGCTCTTGAGACTAATGTTGTTGACAAGTTCAAGTTTAGATTTTAGCTAAGGTTCTAGGGTATTTGAACCCAAAAAATCAACATTGTTTTTTGGAATCGTGATTGGAATTAGACCAAGCAATCAACCTTTCGAATTATTTTTTTGTGTGAATTAGAACATGAAGGAAGAATGTTTAATTTTTAAGCAAGTTCAAGCTCTCTACATTAGATATATACAAGTTTTCAGAAAATGTAAATGCTTAACCTTATTTGTTATGCAAGTAGTTAATTTTAGTTGGTTGTCCATAATTAATATTACATAATCTTTTATTTCGAATTGTTGTGGACCCAGTTTAATAAACTAATATTACAACACATCACAAAAAAATAGTTATGTTAATGGAGATGCAATTGAACATATCTTAGCCCAAAGGAGGACGTTACAACATATCTATTTTGGGACTATCCAAAACTTGATTTTTGAAAAAAAAAAAAAACAACATCGATTGGCCAAACAAAGATAAAAATAAAATTAAAAAAAGAAATTCTTTTGGGATTCTCACAATTAATTAATATGTCACAATATATTACTATTGACGTACCTCAGTAAAGTCTTTTTTATCACTTTCATTACACTTCAGAACCAGGGCTTGCAAATAAATCATTTCTGAATTTTCATGGGACGAACTTTGCATGCGTTTTCTTCAGGGCTCTCAATATTTTCAGGATCACAGTCCCTCACAATAGTGTAAAGAGGGCCAAAATTCCACCTTTTTTAAAGTAGAAAAAAAAATGATCAATTGAAAAATATTTATGAGATGAGTACTCAAATAAAAATTTCAACATGGCAACTATGTAAGACATCCCTTACAAGAAAAAGAAGAAATCGTAGTATTTATTTATTTATTTATAAATAATCATAGCACTTACAACACACAAAAGAAAAGGCCTCTCTCTCTCTCTCCATCAAATGCTCGCAATTCAACCAAGTGTGAAATTATTCTTTCAATTTTAATTTCTTTTATCATTAGGACACACTAGGCATTTGATGCAACACACTTGAACTGTAGATGGTTTGGAATGGCCGGCAGGTTGCCTTTATTATTGAAAAGAAAAGGAAAAACCTTGTCCCCCATGCATTCCTTCTAGGGCTTATGTGGGCAGCTATCTTCCTAAACCGCGTGATATGAGAGTCCAATTCATCAAAGGAAGTTGCGCTTGCCTATGAAGTGGAAAGTTTGAACAAGTCGATCTGAGATCAAGTAGCTTCTTAGCCCATGAACAAATTCCACTGGTAGGTCCTCACAAAGTCACCCCCATCCCCCACTTTGAATGTGATGCTCCCTTTTTACTTGTAAATATTTTTCTGTAATGGGTTTGTTTTCATTTGTGCCGGAAAGAAGAAGAAAGGGACCCAAAAACCCTAACAAAATGACCCCAAAAAAATTCTCAATTTTTCTTTTGCAATGCTGAAAAAATTCATCAAGTTTTTATTAACACAAAGCGTTGCTAGTAGTAGCAAATTATCAAATTGGACCATTTGATTTATAAAATGGTGTTGAAGCATTCGACTTCAAAAGGGCAAAAATTTGTGAAATACAATTTCGATTAACCCAACAACAAATTGGATGGACAAAATAGAAGGGCTTATTATGATATTAGTAATGAGTCATCAAATGAGATCATTGAACTACTAAAATGGTGGTGTTGGAGCATTCAAAAGTGGAAGGTCATAGTAGTAGAGATTGTAAACTTCAATTTGCATCAACCCAACAAACAACTGGGTGGATGAAACAAATTGAGTGCATTATTACACTAGTAGTTGCAAATAATCATCAAATGGGGGATTATTGAACTACTAAAACCCCGCACAACTTGGAATGGCTACAAATTGTAATATTCAATTTCAACCAACCCGACAACAATTGGACAGACAAAAGAGAATGGCTCTACTTTGCTAGTAATAGCAAATCAAATGGGATGCTCACGACATACACCAAGGACATAATAAGCAAGGGACAAAAGTCGGTTCTAGGATGAAAACATCTCTTTTTTCCTTTAAAAGTTGATTGTAGGAGGGAAACATCCCTTTTTTTTTTCCTCAAAAGACGATTTTAGGATGAAAACATCCCTTTTTCTTCTTCAATAGTCGATTCTAGGATGAAAAAATCCCTTTTTTTTTCTTTTTTTTGTCAGTCTTGTTTAAAAAAATATAGCACATGGGGGGCCACAAGTAGGGAAGAGGGTTTGGATTTTGTTAGGGTTTCCTTTTTGTTCCAAGAAGAATGGACCCTTTCCTTCTTCTCCCTATTCCTCCGGCTTTCCTCCCTTCCTCCGGGATTTCTTCCTTCCTTCCTTCCGAATGTAACCTGCACCCAGCTGATGTGGTGCTTCCTGAGTGCAAGTACTTATAAAAACTTTATGTGGTAGTCATTTTTTCAAGTCTCACGCGTTTACGTACTACCCCCCCCCCCGCCCCCCCAACAATTTTTTTCTGCCATAATTTGAGTGACTAGCCCTAGGTTGGTGGGTGCCAATTCCCGGAAATGACAAATTACACATGGAACGGCTTTACGGAGGGAGCCGACTTGGTAAACCAAAATTTCTTCTTCCAAAAAGAAAAAAGTTGAAAAGCACCCATACAATCTCTTGCAATTGTATCATCACCATAAGAGATTCATTTGTAGTGTACATAATTGTACTCAAAAGTACTCAATTCTCAAGTGGAATGTTGTGAATGCCTTTCATTGTTAACAAATAATGTTTATTCGGAATGTCATCAGACCCCCCTCATCCCCCCAAAAAAGGGGGTTTAATACAAACTTCCTAGAGAAAATGGGTGATATAACTTACTACGAATATAGCTAAGGAAGTTGATCTCTTGAGAAGAAATTATAATCCGGGTAACCAGGTGTACTACCCTTTTGGTATGTAATTTCTGTATTTTTTTTTAAAAAATTCCTAAAGTGGCATAGGTGTTCTGGTTCCACTGTTGGTTCCGCCAGTTCCACTAGTGGAACACAAGTGGGGAACACCAGTTATTTTCTGGAAGAAGCCTTCGTAAAACCTGTTACTACCTGATGGATCTGCCTCTCACCCTACCGGACTCTGAAGCCTTCCCTTATTGGCAAAAAATTTTTGCCAAAAAGTGAAAATACAATTTGGAAATTGAAAAATAAAATGAGTTTTCAATTGCCAATATTAGAAAAAAAAAAGAAATACTTCTATATTTCTATCCATGATTCAAACAGTGGCTTTTTTTTCCAAAGCTTGCTTCATATGCAAGCATCCCAAGAGTTGGATTTAGCCATAAATGCCCACTGATTTCTACAACCTGTCCACAAAGTTTTTTAAAAAAGCTGGAATTAAAAATGCCACTTCTCTAAAACCCAAGTAGAAATGTGGCCCCCAAAAAAAAAAAAAAAATTCCCAAAAGATTTTTTTTGTTTTGTTTCAAAAAAATTTCCATCCAAAAACCAGGGAATTTTTGACAGAATATTCCTTTTTAAATTTTACATTTCACACATTGGTGCTAAATTTCGCACCCATTTTTATAAAAAAATTTAAATGGCTAGATTCAAGGTAGGTTACCAAAATATAGAAGGTTTGGTGCCAAATTTCACACCAATAAAAAAAAGAAATAAAAAGGGGGCTAGATTCAAGGTAGGTTAACAAAATATAGAAGGTTTGGTGCCAAATTTCACACACAAAATAAAATTTTAAAATGGCTAGATTCAAGGTAGGTTACCAAAATATAAAAGGTTTGGTGCCAAATTTCACACAAAAAATAAAATTTAAAAATGGCTAGATTCAAGGTAGGTTACCAAAATATAGAAGGTTTGGTGCCAAATTTCACACAAAAAATAAAATTTAAAAATGGCTAGATTCGAGGTAGGGTACCAAAATATAGAAGGTTTGGTGCCAAATTTCACACAAAAAATAAAAATTTTAAATGGCTAGATTCAAGGTAGGTTACCGAAATATAGAAGTTTTTTTATAATTTATTGTCAAATCTCAGCTATTGGAAAATTTGGTTAAAATTTTGTATGGATGTTTGCTACATATCACAAAATTGACTCAAATAAAACCCTAAGGTACGGACTTGAAATTTTTTGTAAGTTAATATTTTATAGTTAAACTGTTGCCGTGCTAAGAAAAGGGCCAGGAATCCTGCAGTAACGGCGGGGGGGGGTCGTCGGGGGAGCACCCCTTTAAAATTAAAAATAATTTTAGAAAACGCGGTCGGAGAGAAGACTCGTCTTCTTATCCGCGATGATCACGAGGACCACGGACGGCTGTTCTCCCTCCGGTCTGGCTTTTGATCGGACGGCCAGCTGTGATAGTCGGTAATACAAACAGTGCCTGCCAATCCAGGTGACGTCCCCTCGTTTCGAGATGTCGATTTGTATGCCAGGGTCTTATTCAATAGCGCGTAATTTGACTGCAGAATAACTGGAGTCAGTCCGTACGTCCCCGTGTTTTACCTCTTTTTACGTTAACCTGATATTTTACTAAGCAAATTATTTGTAACTTTTGAAATCTAGGTTCTCAAATGAAGCCTTTTTTCCATCCCAATTTTTATTGGGAAATTTATTTTTATTGGGTTTTTTTTTTCAAATTATATTTTACCATATAGAGTATCACCCTCTAACCATTACAAGGATTTTTTTTAAAAAATTATTCCAGAATTTTTTTATTAGTTGGTAAGTGTTTGAGATTGTGACCTTTTTAAAAAACTTCTACTAAATTGGTTACAGTGGGTAAATCAAATTGCAATGAAAAAACTCCGACCTTAATATTTGCACAAAAATACAATTCCCAAGCAAAAAGCTTTAAGATTTTTGTATTGTTTCCAAATGCAAAGGATTGAGTTAGAATTTCAACTTTCAATTCTTTAAAATTAAATTTTTTTTTAGAATAAATAAAAGTCCAACCAATAATTGCTAACTATTCACCACTCACCCATTTCAAAGGGAACAAAAAGCAAAGGAATTATTTGCATTTAGTTGGAGAAGAAGGAGCCAGGTTAGCCTACCATCATGGGGAAAAAAAGGGCGGCAAAAGAAAATGAATAATGAGCAAAGATGGGATGTGAGCAATGAGAACAATTGCAAAGGTTAAGAAATGTTCATTTCAAAGGAAATGTCTTGTGATGGACACCATAAACTCCTCTTTGGTTCTTTACTTATCGAACAAAATCCAAAGCTTCAATTGATGTTGTGTGTTAAACTCTCAATGCCAAAACAACTGCACCATGCCAATAAGCAACACTACTCCCAACTAGAATTGCCCCAAAAATCGAAAAGAAAAAACTAGCATAATCCCCCTCAATTATATAACCCTAGCAAAAAAATGGACATAAACAACATCAATCACAACTACGTAGTTGGATTTTTAAAAAAAATATCCACATAGAACTCCTCATGATACTACTCTCACTCACATTAGCCATTTCATGATCCGAGTAGATTCACATAGTGCCAGCGATACTCTTGGTTATTACATTGGACACATTGCCAGTTCTTATAATACAATTGCAACAATTCCTTCATTGTGAGTTGCAACCCTAAACCCTAAAATGAAAAAATTACCGAAAAAGCAAGTTAAATTCATTCAAGAGGTAATAAATTGGGGAGGTTTTCTTTGGTAAACAAAAAACTTTAGGTAATTAGCACTGCAATTTTGTTGGTCTTTTAACCTGTAAAAAAACCGTGGCTGTTTTGCCTTTTGTTATTTAGGGCAATTGTTGAGGAGTTGAGGAGGTAATTTTGGCTCATTGTAGATGAACTTGCACTACACTGGGCCTTGGGTGAACCAGCACCCAAGTTGGTACCATGGTAAAAATCCCAAAATTCATTTAAATTATTTGTAAATATTACAAATATCCCATCCTTAAATTAGTCTAAACCAGGGTCTCTGATTTCAAATCTAACATTTTTCTGGGCGTAATATGGCCACTAAGAGGCCTCGTTAAAAAGGGTCAAGGTACCAAAGTGTGGTAAGGTTCACCACAGCCCTAGACTGGTACTTTCACCTTCTTGAGTGAGGCCTTGTTAAAGGGTGCATTTGGCCCCAGAAGTGTCCAATTTGGACTCAGCGACCTTGATTTAGTTTGAGGGTGGGATATTTCATAATGTTTATAAGGACCCCAAACATGTTAAGGTTTTTCTCATGACACCAATGTTGGTGCTAGTTCATTCAAGGTTTATGGCCCCCATGTTGAGGAGGCATTTCACTTGTAAGGTCCCTTAACAGATGGCTATTACTATTTCTTTTCAGTAAGTTCCAATAGTTGTTTTCACAACATAAGACTCCCCCATCTCAGGAACTATGGTTGTTCTTATTGAATTTGAATTGTTGTGAGAGAGTAATTAGAGCACTTGATTTAAGTTGCTAGTAAGTTCTGCACATTGGTACAATTACAAAGAAAAAGGATGCCATGATCTGTAAGTAAGACACTTCTGGGTTTAATGTAAAACTTTGTTTGATTTGAATTTGTTTTGAGAAAGAGAATAATTAGCAATCAGGATTCAACACATTTAATTTCTCTACATTAGCCCAATTTATAGAGCTTGGGACAGAAATGAAAACCTGTAAATAGCAAGCATGTGCGGTTGTTGGAAGAACACACTAGGTTGATGAAATTCTAAGAGTAGTAATTGCAGATCTTCTTTGCTGTACTTCATATTATAATACCCAAATCAACAAGATCAGCCAAAGTGGCAATGCATGGTTTGAGTCTCAGCTACACACGGGTTTGAACTTTGAACTATATCTCTTAGGCAGAACAATTCAGCTGACAAGTTGGGGTCCTTTCCACAGAGGCAAAATACGCAACAGAACAGAGAAAGCACACCTGTACACATGTATGTATGTATGTACTATGTAGACAACCCCACCACATTAAAGAATTTGCAAATCTCCAAATCTGTAGGGGATTCAGATATGGCAAGAAGGATAAAAGAGATCAGAAAGATCACTATATACTGCCAGTGACACATTCTCACCAGGGACTGTTTGTGCGTTGCCTTTCACGCCCAGAAGTTCACAAATCCATTTGCTTTGTCATTGTGCCATGCTTAGCACTTACTTATGGAATAGAAGCATCCATTTTTACACCTCAAACACAAGACAAAACCCTCCTTCCAATTTGCTTTCACCTCTCCTGCAACATACAAGTGGAAAACCAGACTAGGTAGTCCACTGTAAAAATAGTTTAGGAGATGGTAGTACCTTTCCATCCTGTTGATAATCCAAACTACAGAATGCCAATTTAACATGGTTCACTATAAAACCTTTGGCTATAGACTTCTGATGTGGGTACAAAATCCATTTGCAAATGATATGATGCTTACCAAGACAGAGATCACAGCCATCACGTGTTTAATAGTATCTGTTCTCCAGGTGCATTGACAATGCCAGCCAGATACTACCTCTTTTTGGAAGTTTGCTTTATATTCTGAACATCTTATAGTGTTCAGTTCCCTGTACAAAATGTCTGGAGCAGAAAACCAGTTCACTGCCTCCAGGAGTTTGTGTCACTCAACCTAGTATTTACAAATGACACAGACAATCCTGGCAGAAAAAGACACCAATCAAGAATACTTACCAGTGTTTTATTTTTATTTTTTTTCTGAACTACCATTGTCCACCCTCATACTACAGTTGCCTATTTGGTGTCTTGTGTGAAGTTGCAAAAGCTACACCCTCACAGAATTTTGATGAATGGCAACACCATGAGCATGAAGTCCAAGTAATGAAGGGTGACAAGTGGTAACTCTTGATTCTCTTCCATCGAGCTCCTTGAATTTGAATGAAAATCTCTGCAGTTCATCAATACACCTACTGAGACGATCTTACTCAGATATGATCTAGAGCTCACTATCTACAACAAACAGCTAAATATATTGTCATCTAACTGTAAAGTGAAACAAGGTGCTGACAATAGAATAAACCATATTGATCTGGATTCTGCAGAAGGTTTCCAACACCATCTATGTTCATGCTTCCGTTAGAAGCCATGGTAAAATGTTCAAAAGACTACAGCTGAACCTGAGCTTGCATATAGCCTTCTGTTTCTAACTGTAGAGGACAGGTCAAGACCACAATCATGGATAAAATTACAACTCAATGTTATTTCACACGGGTGTCTTAAGCACTTAGACTCTCAGCTTCTGCACACTGGTAAAGAAAGTGTTAGGTACATGACAATTTTATCTCCTAAACATTGGCTGCCATAAGTATACCTTGAAAATGAGTCCACAAACTGCACAAACACCCAAATCCCACCACCACCCAAACAGAGTCAAATAAAGGGAAATCAAAACTCACAGACTATGCAAAACTCAAATTCATTGTCTAAGAATGCAGTTTGAGACACGGGACAACAAGAATGCATATGAATACAGTGTCATCATCACAAAACCCACAACAAATTGAACATAGAAAGCTCTGCAGACTGCATCTTGCAACATCAAAAGGAGACAGAACATAATGAAGCTATCGCATGACCTGCTGTGTCATAGCCTGGACATCAATAGTTGGAGGATCAAAGCAGGGACCAAAAATCCAATGATCACAAATTACAGCTCAACTTACTCATCTAATGATGTCAATATGCTGCAGACATTCCTTCATACATAACTATTCAATGTAAGAGTGTCCTGGATCAAGGGTTTTCCTGTTTTGCAGATATGACCACTAGTGGAATCAGAAGATATTTTTGAAATGCAACAACCTGCGCTAACAATCATATTTGAAAAGGACTTATAGGTATGATCCAGAGTCTACAACAAGTCATCAGTGAAGTTCAAAAGGCTGTGCTGAAAGATCTTATGGAAAACTGGATATATACATACCAATTAGGTCCAAAACAAACGGAACCAGAAGAGATCATAACTGCCATTGCTTAAGCTCTCTATTCATCATGGCAGCACAAGACCTGCTGGATCTGTGCAATCACAAAGAACCCTAAAATGTTTGTGACCGTAGCCCTGCATCCAGACGCTGATTGTGTGTAAGGCATCCTAGCTTGATGTCCACCAGGCTGCTGTCCAGCGTAAGGGACGACTGTTCCAATAGCCTGGCACTGATGCTCGTTTGTAGGAGTTGCTTTGTCCGCTATAACTTTGCTGCTGCGAAGTTCAATATTCCTAACCCTAATATATCAGGGCAGATAGCATGGGGACGATAGATAGCCCGAAACCTCGAAACAGTACGATTGCGCTAAAAAACACAGCGAAAGAGAAAAAATATACTAATCTGCCAACAAGTCGACGGCACGAGGAGTTCCGTGAGCTTGCTTGCCACAGACATGCTGGATGCTACTTAGATTTAACATGGAAGCTAGTGAATGGTGAAGCCGTTGATCGTCCCGATATTCCCGCTCGAGGTGCGGTTTCTTCCAAAGAGGAATTGCTGCGGTAACTCCGACGATTCGACGCCGCAGCCGCTGCAGCTCGCTTCTGATCTCGTACTCTCTTTCTGCGGAAAAGCCTACGGATTAGCGAGATGACCACCATTTGATACGCCATTTTTCCCCTCTCGCCCGAAGGTCCTCCCTCTTCTCACTCACACTGCCCCTTCGCGCTACCTCGCTCGCTCGCGCTCGTAACAAAGATGTTTCGCATACGCCTCTCTCTCTCCCTCTCTCTCTCTCTCTCCCCTGTGCAGGGAGGTTCCGGACGACGCTTACCTCTTCCCGTGTGAAAAAGTTCGTAATGAGAACCCACGTTCAGACACGTGGACAGTCGACGCCACTTGTATGGACAGATGGCCGAAGAAGACCGCTCGCCAAGTGTCGACGCGTTAATCGTGTAAGACTTAACTATTCACATTTTCAGTTGCCAAGTCACGCCTTACACCATGGTAATATCAGGGGTTTTTTTTCTGGCGAAATTTCGCTATTTTTCGACAAAGAAATTGGGAAATTTTTTCGATTTTTTTTTTTTTTCCCATTCGACTAATTTTGCTAAATTTTTTATGAACTTGGCCAAAATTTTGATATGAAAAAAATGTAATTTTTTAAATAAAAAAAGTGCATGGAACTGCATGGTATTATATGCAAATAGGCCATAGGTGACCATAGGCATACCATAATACATTGGTCACCTATGGTAAATAGGCCATAGGTGACCTTAGGCTATTATACACACCCCCATGAGGTTATTCCTAGGATTCAAACCCACAATCACAAGAAAGTAAGATGTCATTACTACTTTATTAAACATTATAAATATCCCATCCAATAGGCCAATTCAGGAGATCTCCAAGTCCAAAATTTATCATTTCTTGAGTTAATGCTATACTACATTTTCAGGTTCAGTAATAGGTATATATATTTTTAATTTTTTAATTTTTAAAAATATTTTTTAATGTCAAAAATTTCTTAAAATTACCTGCCCAAAAGGTCAAAAAGTTAAGGAAATTATAGGTTTGTTGATGATCACATTTTTGAAATTGGAGAACAATTGTGTAAGTTATATCTAGAGTTTATCATTATTATTTTTAGAAAATTTTAATTAATAGGTAAAATGATTTACCAATCACTTGTCTACTTATGCTTAACAAAATAATCTATTATGAATCACTTAAGTTGCTGGATTAAGTTGTGGATTCCTTGTTCCTTGCAACTAAGAACCTTGACTAAGAAGAGAAATCATGCAACATTTTCTCTCTTAATGAGATCATTCCATGAACTTAATGTGCAACGATCAATCATCATTATCAAATTTTATTTTATATTTTGACATAAAAATGTCAAGCCAAATTTTCATAAATTGTTAAATTTCTAGTGCTAAACTCAACAGTGAAAAATAAAATTATTATTCAGCACTTCATTGCCAAACCAAACAAGATATTACTGTAACCATTCCCAGCCCTTGCTCAAGTTGAAAGTACTACTGCAGGTATCTATTCACTCCAATGTTGATTGGTTCTTTACTTTTAAATGAAGAAGCTTCAATTTCAGTTCCAAATAATAAATTAGAACAAGCTCAAAATCAAAATGTTTCTTTAAACCTTAAAGTCGTGCGTTCATTTTACAAGCAGAGGGTGTCAGTGGCGTTGCTTGCAACAAGTGTAAGGGATCTTTATTTTGAGGTGTGGTGTCGTAGGTGAAGGTTCTTCTAGGTTAGGTGTTCTTTCAGATGTTCCTCCCCTCTCTTTATCTGAAATGTATCTCATTATTAGGGGTTCGGGGTACTTGATTTGTTCCCATTCCCCTAGTGGTTCACCCTCTTTGGAGGATTCTTTGTTTGCTAGGACTTGGGTCCTTCCATCTTGTAGCTTTTTTTCTCCCCCTTTGTTGGGTGCTTTGTTTTATTGATGATTGGCAAGTCTTCATCATCTAAAGTTGCTTGAACTCTCTAGCAAGTTCATGGAGCTCTTCAATTACGGTTGTCTCTTTGTCTTTTGACCACTATCATTGTATATGAATCAATACCCCTGGCCTCTCCAAAAGTTCTTGCCTTTCCCTTGGTAACAATAAGTTCACATGATTAGAGCTTCATCATCCCCATTTTTTCTCAGCCTCAAACTCTTGCCTTTGCTCTTCCAAAAAGAGTTTACCTGAAAGCTTTTCAACTCATCTTGCCTCACAATTGTTAGGATAAAGCTTTAGTAACTAGGTGAACAGATTCAACATAATGTGCACTACTCTTGCGTCTGGAAGCAATTCTCTAATACTTGCAAGTTGTGTCATGAGCTCCTTAACACTTATGAAAACTATCGCGTATGATGTCTCCACCATCTTGAGGGAGTGTAGCTTGTTCACAAGAAAATTTGTCCTAATTGGATAGTGCATTCAAAATGTTCCTGCAAGTCTCGAGATCTTCAGCATCTGCAATGAAGGGGATTATCTTGTCCCTTTATTGCCATTATCATAATGGCAAAAGCTATGTATAATCTATCCTGGAGCATTGTATTTGTAATTTTTGCATTTGCATAATTAATGATCACTAGTGCTTCCCTGTTGGAGCACACTCCAAAGACCATTGGACATACTAGCTCCCAGACCTCCTCTCTCTCAAGTACAAACTTAATCATAACCTTCCAAACCCCATAATTGGTGACTCCTTCAGATTATTACTCTCGCAAATTAAAACCTTGATGCAGTGTGGGCCATTCACACACATTCACTCAAACAGAGTGTGGATCACTGGATCACACACACACACACATACTCCTCCCCATAGACAACAGTATGCATCATTCAAACACTCATGCACTCCTCTCAAACCGATCACTCTGATACCATGTAGAAAAAATGTTTCTTTATAATAACAACTCAAGTACAATGAGAAGACATACATGAACTGTTTTTACAGCTCATAGTAATATACATTCTCTCTATCTGCCTAACATTAATTACATACAAACATAAGATTGTATGCACTCCAGTTGACACCATGATTTTCTACTCCAGATCTGAGATTTTAAACTTTTGAGTATTAAACTATTGAGCTTCTAGATACTTGATAGCCATCTTCAAAGCCACTGGTGTCTTTCTAAAACACAGGTAGCCACTTGAAGACTATTGGTTACCAAAAGATCAGACAACTGACAGGTCAGATGCATCTTTCTACATAGTGAACCTCTCCATCTCCTAGATTGGTACCTAGCAAAATATCTAGCTTGTAATGAATGGAACTCACAAACACCTGCACACACTCTTTAAATAATCAAAAGTCATAGGCATTGATGGAAACTTTGAACTTATATGGATCTATTCCTATCGTAGTGTCATGTTGGAGTTTCTCTCCAATCAAGCTGTATCTAGAGTTTGCACAGGATGGCTTCATACTTGAGCAGCATCCTTGCCACTTTCAGCTATCTAAAAAAATTGAAAGTTGTAGGCAAGAGTATATACAAGCTGCTTGCCAAATGAGAAAAAACATTGGAAGACAATCCTCCCATTTACACAAATATTTTATTGTTGCAAGCAATTAAATACAAGGTTGATAAATGCTTGTGCCACACCAACAGGAGAAGGAAGATGAATTCTGGATGTTGTAATCACTCACCAGCATCATATGATATTGTCAATCCAGGGAGGACCCCCATATATTACTGCCAAATGCCTGCAGTGCCTGGATTATTTGAGGCCAGTAGTGCACAGTCAATTAGTCCAGAGGAAGTTGAGAATGCCTTAAGGAAATGTATTTTAATGGTGGAGCCATTTGTGCTTCTTCTTCTTTTGCTCATCAACAGCCTGCAAGCACCGAAATCAGAACCCGACACGCACCATCAGACTTGTGACAATTAAAAAATGATTAGCATGGAAATCAATAGAATTAGTTGCATTTTTTAGAACCATGAAAAGGGTTCACACCTTTTGATGGTCCAAACCCTTCAAGAGCTTACAGTCTCTCTACTGTGAGAGTCCCAATGTGTGATGACAGAAATAGAAATTTCCCAGGTCAGAGATATACCGTCTTCAAGAAAGCTCGGAAAGTTAACACTGCGGCATCACGCCTTCTGCATCTCAGGAAAATCATGTCACTTAGTCCATACATTACAATATTTATTCATCCCTGGGCTGCCATGATTGATGAAAATACAGATGAATCATGCCTCTAAGTTCAAGTCCAAAAGGCAATATGTTCACACTGAATCAATCTCAGATATTTGTGTCTGCTTCTGGAGAACAGTTATCACCAGGTGAAAGAAGCAAAAGCAACAAAACCTTCAGACTTCATATTATGATGAGGTAAAGAAGTTACCGAGCATCCCGCAATGCAAAACT
>Ga0116231_10010998_pt1 | contig 14182 bp, 6 predicted proteins | sample S1TSphgellanicum_2_FD_89695 | JGI IMG/M metagenome (GOLD analysis project Ga0116231, IMG submission 89695) | Host-associated microbial communities from peat moss isolated from Minnesota, USA - S1T2_Fd - Sphagnum magellanicum MG | ecosystem: Host-associated > Plants > Peat moss > Unclassified... | reverse complement strand
GGGGGGGGGGGGGGGGGTATGTAGGTCCCTTGCACAAGAGAATTGGGTTCCCCAAAGATCTTGGGGCTGAGCTTTTGAACCCTACCAACATGTGTCAAGATCCATGCAAGTCAATGGAAATATTCTTGTGTTAGAGGAGAGCTAATATGATAATAGGGCACAAGACTCAAGAGGAATAATGGGTTTGGGGTTTTGACTGGTGGGTAGGTCTCTTATATAAAGAGTAGGCATTTTTCTTGTGACTCTCACCTCACATAGTGTGGTCCCTTAGGGAAATTGTCTTTTCCCTTGCATGACAAAGAAAAGCTTGAATATGGGTTTCTTTGTAGGTTTAGAGGGTTACCATGCACCTATTTATATGAAAGAGATAATTAATTATTGAGTCACCAATTATTGAGAGTTCAATAACCAAATTGTGACACCCACTATTATGCAATGGTTTTACCTTATAAGGCAAGTTCAAACCGAATTGTGAAGAATGACAACACCATGTATCATGGTCAATTTTGGTGCAAAATGAATTCTATTAAAAATAAAAATAAAAAGTGCAACTAAGTTTTTAATTATCACTTGTAAATTAATGGAATTTTTACCTACAATGTGTTATAGGATGGGGATGTTAACCTATGATGGAAAATGAGAATAAAAGAGGAATCACAATTCATTGTGTAATGGCTTTGGCATTTCCAACATGTTAACAAAGTCATGAGAAATCATGGAATTGTGTATAACAAAGAAAAAAAAATCATGAAACTTAACAATTTTCTAGGTTGGATCATCTTTTAGAATGAAGGTCATGTTAAGGTCATAAAGTGACAATTTTGTTGCATAGTTGTTCCATTGCTCCAAGACCTAGGACTAAAGAAAATAAGAATTTGAACACATCAACCTAAATTAAACATAATCCATCAAAAAAAAATTGACACAATATATCCAAAAAAGTAAATCTTTTATATGTAATCTATTTTTTTGATCTTTTAATTTCAAAAGCCCAAGCTTAGCAATTACATCTTGATTTTCTTTCACTAAATATTTTTTTATTTCTGTGAATTGGTCCAGGGATGCCAAACCATTAACATGGGCATCAATAAGCTATTTTTTAAGATGCTTATAAACATCTCAAGATTACATGTGCTCAATCGAAACTATCACAAGTTTGTACAAATATTTGCAATACCAAAAACTTTCTACTTCAATTTTAAATGCAATACACCCCCCCCATTACACTAATAGGAACCACAAATGATTATAACCATTATTTATTTTCATTTAATGTTGCAAGTCATTCAAAAACATTCATGACAACATTTTTAATATATCATGTAAACATGTGGCATGATTTGGAATGAATAAAATGAAGATAAAATATTTAAACATTTGTTAAGCATTGGAACCAATGCTTGAAAACATTATAAAGATTCATATTGGTGATGAGATTTTTTTTACATGACATATTAGGGGGAGATTCTTTAAAATTATCTTTTCATTATAATATAATGCAACATTTTATAAGGTCAAAAAAACATTTGATATATTTTTTCAAGTTACAAATAGGAATATATTGAAAATATTATTCAATAAACATTCATCAAAAGGATTTATGTGGCTCCTATTATCCCATTTGCACTTGGGGGTTTAAGATGATTGAAACAACTCATGTTCAACAACATTTTGTTTCATAATTAGTCTTTCAAAATGGTGTTTCAATGAATGACAATGACATAGCTTCTTGGCAATGAAAATCTCCAAATCCTTTTCAAATCGTGTTTAGTAAAAATCATCCTTGGTATAATGAACACTGCTACAAATGATAAATAAATAATAGATAGGGTGGGGTTGGATCATTCTTTATACCTTAATTTTTTTCTTTGAATTTATCTTTCTCCCATTCATTCCAAATTTGTTAATGGTTGGTTTCAAGATGTTTTCAAAATGCAAAAATTTCATTTGTAAACTTGTAGTTTATAATGTTTTTTTTAAGCCTTGCAATTAAAAAAACTGGATAACATAGAACACATTTCAATTGTTCAAATTAATTTCAACTTGAATTTACTAATGAGGAAAACAAGTTGGTACATGTGTAAAATTTTCAAGCTATGGTAGTGTGGCTTTTGGTTTTTCAAAATTGTTGTTATTACACCAACAAAGCCCATTGTATTGTGGTGTTTTTTGTTGAACTTTTTTTTGCTAATGTTGTTGTAGCATCACTAAAAATAGAGTTAAAACCACTACAATTGATCTCCAATGGAAAAATTTATGTGGGATAAATTTTTTTAAGTTATGAAAAACTGCTACACTATCGATGTGATAGTGAAAAACCCTAAACCTTAAAAAATAACCAAGGGCACAAAAAAGGCAATGAAGACCATAAACAAAATGAACATGAAGAAGATGATGATGGCCAAGAACAAGATGAACACAAAAAAGGCAATGGTGATTGGGAACAAGTTGAAAAGACAATGGTGACCATGAACAAGATGAACACATAGAAGGCAATGGTGGTTCGGAACTTAATAGATGCCCACAAAAAAATTTAAACACCATCATTATTGCAATGAACATCATCATCACCACCATCATGAAAAAATAAATATGAAAAAAATAGCTTTAAGAAGATGGTGGCAACCAAAATGAACACAAAAATAATGACCTTGAGCTAATAAACAATGTACCTTCACATGAAAAAAAAACCACCCATGTGACATGTTTGTGTGAAAACAAACCAAATAATCATCACAAATATGAATACAAATATTAAAAATGAAGAAGGTGCAAAATCCAAACACCATAAACAAAATGAAACCAAAACATAAGAAAATAATACAAAACAAAACCTTGAACCCTAAAATGAGACTAAAACCAAGTTTTCTTTCAAAACCTTGGTTTAATTTTGAGTTTAGCTAGTGTTGAACATTTCTCATTAAGACCTCTGATTCTGATATCAATTTTTGCATTTGGTGATAACTAGTTGGAGAACCAAATTGACAATTTTCGCCCAAGTGAAAATTGGATTATTAATAATCGATTTCATTTTTTCAAAATTGGAGAAATGGATCAATTTTATGAAAGAACTAGTTAAAACTTGGTTCTCATGTTAGTAGTTAAATTAAGTTAGCTTAGGGTTTAGGTTACTAATTAAACTAGAAGTCTAGGTGGTGACCAAACATATAAAAAACCTTTTAGGGTTAATTATTCCTAATCAAAATGAGGATTTTTTTCTCTTGTGTTGAACCTTTGTGTTGTTCTTTCACATTTCTCCTTTGCATTGCTCTTTTGTGTTGTTCTTTTATGTTGTTCATTATTCCTTCAAATTGTTCCTTTACATTATTCTTTCATGTTATTCTTTTGCATTGCTCCTTTGGGTTGATCCTTTGTGTTGATATGTCATGTTCCTAATGTTATTATTGGTTTGTCGCATTGTTAGTGTTATTGTGGGTGTGTCATGTTATTAATGGTGGTGTTAGTTTGTTGTGTTGCCACTATTGTTGTTGATTCATCACATTGTTGTTATTGGTTCATTGCATTGCTTGTGTTGTTGTTGGTTCGTCGCATTCTTAGTCTTGCTTGTGGTTTGTCGTTTTACTAGTGTTGCTGATGGTGCATCACATCGTTTGGTGCTACTATCGGTGCATCACGTTATTGTTAATACTATCAATGCATCACATTGTCATTATTAAATTGATTCGTTGTGTTGTAGGTGTTGCTCATGGTCCATCATGTTGCTAATGTTGTTATGAATGCATTGCATTGTCAATGTTGTTGGTGTTATTGTTAATGTGTTGCATTGTTGGTATTGTTATTGGTTTGTCATATTATTGGTGTTGTTGATGGTGTTTGTTGTGCTCCTAGTTACTCACATAAACCAATCCCCCCATATTGTTGGTAGTTGTCATTTTTGTTGCATGTGTTTTGGTGAAGTGTTACCCTCATTGCCATTGTTTTGTAAATGGTGCATTGGTGGTTTGTTGCATTGTTGTACACCTTTCGCTACCAAGTACACACCACACCATTTCCTCTCTCTATTATTAATGTTGTTTTTAATTTGTCACATTGTTAGTGCTACTATTGGTCCATTGTTACATGTGCCATGGTGAGGTACTACCCCCACCCATTGTGTTATTCATGTGGTGGAACACCTTTGTGATTGGAAACAAAAGGGAAAAAAAAGTCTTTCCATTATTTTTTTGGTTTTTTGGTTTTTTGGTTTTTTTTTTCAAGAGGTTTTTTTTTTGGGTTCTTGAATGACATCTTTGTTGTTTTTTTTTTTTTTTTTTAAATTTTTTTAAAGGAATTTTATGTTAATAGAAACATAATCATCTTATATTTGCATATGCTCTCAAATGTTTTTCAATAATTTGTAAATATTTTTGTAAAATCTTGCATTCTAGGTTGTAGGACAAGTTTTGGTGTTTTAGTTTATCATAAATTTATTTGGTTTATTTTGTTTCCATTTCAAAGTTGCATTCTCTTTTGAAAATTGAACATGGCCTAGTCTTTTGAAAACGAAAATATGATTAGTGAAAATGTATGTGAAGTGTTAAGAATGATGTAGTGGAAGAAAAATGTATGCAAGAATGTGAAAAAACCCCAATCTTCAAACATAAAGTAGCCCAAATTTAGAAAGTGAAAAAAACAATGAAAGAAAACATAAGAAAATTGCATGTTAAAAAAAAATTGAAAATCACATGGTAGAAATTTTGTATGTTGTGTGTGTGTGTGTGTTTTTTTTTTGTGTAAACCCTTTTCTAGTTTAGTGGAACTAATTGAAATTGATGCAAACTTTTGAAAGGAGTTAGAGGAAATCAAACATTTGAAAAGGATGAGACTTTGAAAATCCAGTTTACTATAGGAAAATTTGTGTAACATTTTCATCATTTTTTACATAAGTTTGTTTTTTAAAATGAATATAAATCTAAGATCTAAATTGTGAAAATTGAACATAAAAACCGATTGGTATCACATTGAAAATCACCTTGAGGATTGACTTGATTAAAATTTTAAAAATATAATACCCTAATATCCTAAGTTAAATTTTCTTTTTTCAAAAAACCATGTCGATTCTTTCAAGTGTTTCAAAGAATTGGAACCAGTGGTTCCCATAAAAAGGCAGAGAACCACCCAATGTGGTTCTAGCCCACTTTGGAATTGGACCTTGGGTCTAGTTCCACTTAAAACCATACTTGAAACTAGGGGTCAACTCCACATTTGGTTCCAAAATGCGGACTCAGTTCAATGTAACCCGCTGGTTTCGATCCATCCAAGCAAGTAATTACACAACATTGGTATAAATGTGAGTGTTCACCTTGGCCATGTTTTGTTAATATTCAGAACATTGGCCCACGTCCAGGTTCTCCCCCTCTTTGGAACCGTTACCTTGAGTCTAGTTCCACTTAAAACCCTAGCATTGGGAAGGAGTCGGTTCCAAAATTGGCAACCAGTTCCAGGTAGGTTCCTCGAACTAGAACTGAAATTGCAATCCACCCCAAAGTAGGTAACCGCACAACATTGGTACTGATGTAAGTGCTCAACTCAGCCATGTGTTCCTTGAACAAAAGAAGTGAGTCACACAATTGATGCAAATTTGAAAATGATAACCCAACAAGTAGGGGCCCAGCCCTAAGAAGAGAGAGTTCTTTAGACAGAACCGAATACCAGCCCATTCACAAAGTCATCACACACTTTCATGAACACTTTTTGGTGTTACAGTTGCAAACAACCCTAAAATAGTAGTAACTCATGAGAAAATAGCAAACCCAGAATTGCACTTTTTAAAATTCCCAATATAAAAAGAGCAACCCATTCCAGCCTCTTGAACCCAACAAATTGCTTGAAAAAAAGCCTGCCAAAAAGGGTACCTAGAACCTCCCTGGTCCCACTTGTTAATCGTAGTCACAGGTCACACCATTTGTACTACACGCATTGGTGAATACTTTTGAACAAAGGTGTTTCAGCTTCTCTCAAAACATGGTGCTGAAAATTTAGATATCAAAAGAAACTTACATTCTACCACCCAACTTTGACATATCAAAAGAAGCTTACCTTATAGTTATCTGTAAAAGTAAGATAAACACAGCACCAGAACCCTGAGTTTGGTCATATACAAGGTGAGATTCACAACAAACCTGCGAAAGAAAGTACATTAGCATTCAACTGGGGGTGAAACTCAGAAAACCATCAATTTTAGTGGTAAACTGAGTTTCATCCTGTCTTTCCTTTTTCCTGAGCGCCTCCACTGCTGCTACATATATTTTCACTGCTCCTACTTAGTACAACTACTATAATTACTCTCGAACCTTGTGCATTAAATGCTGAGTTTCAGCGTACTGAGTTGCAGCATTTCATACTGTGATTTAATATAATGCCTTTACTTTGTGGATACCACTGAAAGAGGGGATAGGGGGTGAAAGGAGGCCCAAAGACAGGGTGAAGACATGGTTACTTTTATGGATAACTCTATTGTACAACCCAACTTTAACACGAAAAGAAGCCTACAACCCAACTTTGACATTAAAAAAGAAGTTTGCATTTTACAAACCAACTTTTTGACATTTTAAAAAAAGCTTACATCCTACAACCCAATTTTTGACATACTTTTTTCAGAGTGTAGTAAACATGAGACAGCTCAGGATCATCACCTACTTCAGCTTCAATCTATGAAGAAGATATGAGGCCCCAAAAATAAAGAGAGAAAACGTGATCAATGATATTAACTGACTATGTAAAGACTACGTAATGTAGAATCAAGTAGTGATGACACAATATCTGCCAAGATGGCCAATGCGCCCCGTTCTAAAGTAGATCCTTGACCTGGCCACAGCTCACTTTATCAAGCGGAGCTGATGTGTTTGTTGCAAATGCAATGTCATGCTCCTGACTTTCACAACCTAGTTTGCATTCCAATTAAGAATTCGTGTATGGCACACGGCATGATCTTGTAATCCAACTCAGGGTGGGCTGAGATGGGTTGGCAAAGCAAAGGATCACCAATCAACTGTACCACATGCAGTGCTTTGGATTTCTCTATCTACTCAGCTAGCAATTTTAACACGTTGCCATAAGGCATGTTACGTTGCTTGGGCCGTCACAATGTATATAGATACACGTGTGCAAAAGCTCTCTCATCTCGTCCTCTCATTTTGACAGGAATGCATGTTTTGGTGGTGTGTCGTGTGTATATACTTGGAATCTATATAAACTCTTTTTTTGTTTTGGGTTGTGCGAATATTTATTTCTCCATTACATTTGACTTGGGTTATTCATCCTTGTGTCGGAAGTTGCATCACCTTGGTGTGTTTGTAACCCAACCAATCAACCCCATTAGGTGTGTCCGATATCCCTTGTTTGCCCCCACGGTAGCAAGCACACGAACACACATGAGGTCGTTAGGGATTGTTTTTGTCTTCATCATTTAAGAAATTGTAGATGGACATTGGGGTGATGAATTTCTTCCTTAAAAAATTTGGGGAATTTTATTGCATGCATGACTAATAATAAGCTAACAATATTTCTTGTAAGTTTGGGATGATAAATAAGACTTTGGGACATCAAAGGCACCCCCAAAGACTCCCAATCTTCCATCACCTTAATTTTTTTCAAGGACATTGAGTTTTGCTTTGCACTTTACTACAGCTTGCAAGTTTCTTTATTTCCAAGTCAGGTTATGGCACTCAAATTCATTTTCACTTCAACTTCCTTTGGACACTAGCAACCTGCACTCATAGCCGATTTGCTATATATTGAACGTTGTATTGATGGTGTTGATAAGACTTAGGTCTACTTTCTCCTATTCTCTTCAATCCATGTGTACATTCATATATGTTTTCACCATCACTACCTTTAATAAAAAAGAAATAAAACATTTGATAGGTAGATGTTGGTCATCAATCAAGATTTGCATAAGATGAAGGTCTAAAATAGGTTAGAAAAATGTAAGGCAACACTTTTTCTTTTTTTTTGGGTCTTTGTTATGTTAGATGATAAACTCTTCTTTCTTGAGGTGAAATGGGTCTTTGTTGAACAAAAAACAAGATGTGAAATGGACATGATTTGTCATTGTTTAAAAAGCTTCATAGTGTGCTATATTGGGAAAGGGCTAGCTATTCTCTTTTCTTTAGGCTCTTGGGTAGAGGAACTCAAGCTACTACCACCATTGTTATACACCCCTACCCTCAAACCTACTGAGGAACTGGGGAAAAGGGCCTCCCTCCCCATCTCCAAATTTGGCTTTGTATACAACTTTATTGGCCACAACAGATCCCTTACCGACCCCAAAAAAGGTACAATGTCAACTTGCATGTATGGCTCTAGTGTTGTGGCCTTTTCCTAGATTTAAAACAAATAATGCTGAAGACTCCTTCCAAGGAGGGCCCACTATATTAACAATTTATTGCTACTTCTTGCTTTCATGAGCATCTCAAACAAATAAGGCACGGACCATGCTACACCCCATATTCTAGGGGGTATGATGTGCTCACAAGTTCAACCCACATCAAGGCTGACAACTTACTCATTACATTGAAAAGAGCACTTGTTTGCACCACAAAAGTTGATTCGGGTTCCATCTTTAAATGGATTTTAGTGTAGTGTATTGCCCTAGTAGTGTAGAGCATTACCTCTGGTGAAGTGTAGGGTAATGGTCTGGCAAGCAGGGCATTACACCACATGCGACCAAGGGACCAAACGGCGCCCCGTACATTGGGAGGACCCACCCTTGAGAAATTGCATTAGTTTAAATCAACTTCCCTCCCAACACCCTTGTCACTTTTGCAAGTAGGGTTAACTTTTGATCTTGAGCTCCAATGTTTGCTTTTTCATGAACTTGTCATTTTTTGCAGCTCTCACATTGCCCAGAAGCATGTGATGTGTGTATCACTGTTGTTGTTGTACCTAACCTGGTTTGGCACTAACTAATATGTTTTTGGAAGTGTTGAAGTTTTTGAAAAAGTATCATCTGCCTGCCATGCCAAAAAGAAAATTAGATGCAATTAGAACATCTCCAGCTGTGCTCAGTATGTAACCCCTGCACAAGAAATTCTCACATCCAAGTTTAGTTATTTACTTTTCTTTTTCTTTCTTTTTGGCACCAATGAAAGAATTCATTGCAAAGAGAAGGAAACCACGGGGACAGTAGCCCACCACCCAGTTATTTACTTTTGTTGGAACCCTACTGAACAAACTAAAAGTGGGGGTGCGAAATGGATGGGAGACTACCCATAGCAAACCGCCTATCCCAATCATTATGATTGACCAATTAGAAACAGGGAGCAGCAGTCATATCACAATTAGTGCACTCTTCCTTGGCAGGTGTTAGGCTTTTGCTGCTGGGCCATTTGCCAGCCTCACGAAACCTCTGCAAAAGTGCTGGGCCAAAACCATTTTGCTGAGCCAAACAGGCGTGCTTTAACTTTTCTCCATCCAATTTTAATTTGCAGGCTCACATGCTGAGCACTGAGCACTGGTGGACTTGATCTGCCTGCCAAACCACGCTAGGTATGGGTAGTGCCAATACAGTTTAATCAGTCAGTATTCATCTTCATGTAGATTATGGTCATTTTTCAAGCCCTTTAACACTATCACACATAAACATGGAGGGAGGATCCTTACATTAACAAAACAATAATTTACCATGTTTGACATTCTTGTTGCACAATTGAGAGAGCCTCTTGCCTAGTGTTGTTCTTGCTATTGCTTTCAATTGGAGTTGAGTCCATTTGCCGTGCTTTGTCCAAAGAGGTCACCCAAATTCCAACATGTCCAAGACTATTTTGGGCCAAGATTGTTGTTGAACTTGGGAGTTGTACAAATGGGGATCCATTTGAATGCACCCTGGCTATGTTGGGGGCTATTTGTTGCACCACCCACTTCACTTTTTAAGATACAAACTCAGCCTAATTTTAGTCGACCAACACTTTTTTGGTCCCCTCTGCTGGCTCTTTTGTTAAGCCTTACATTCTCGTAGTAGTGGCCCGAATGTCCACATTCCCACTGCCAAAACCACTTTGATTGCACCTTCCTTAGTTACGAAGTATATATATTATGTATGTAATGTATATAGGAGACATTCCCAAAACATCACTAACTAACTAACTTTTTTTACCCTAGGGAATATCCCGCAATACTCACGAACACTTTTGTAGCAGGGCCTCCCCCAATTTCTGTAACAAATACTCTTTAGAAACTGGTGTCGGGTGTTGAGGAATGAGTCTAAAGGTGCGGTGCATTCACACTTAGTGTTAAGGACTCTAGTGTTGAGTCCATTAACACCATACTAGTCATTCAAGACTTAAACTTACTTTTCGTGAAGATTTTATGTTAAACTAACATTCATTTAAGATTAAGCTATTGCCCATTTAACTTGGGTGCCACCTAGGATGCCACCTAGATTTTCATTTAACATTGATTTAACTAACATCAAGTGTGAATGCACCATAAGTATAAGTGGCCACTAGGTATACTACTAGCCCATCTAACCCATCCCATCTATGAATGATCTCTTTGTCCCTTTTGCCACTTTCCCAGTCCCCCAAGTTTTTTTTGCCTCATATTCAGGCTCCAATTTGATCTAAAGTCAGAAAAGTGTACATTACTGGATTGGGTGCATGGATTGTGATGCAAGAATCTTTCATTGTTGTCCACCCAAGCCTTACTAACTAGGTTGTGGGGATTTTGAATGATCCAATGAGAGATGTCAACAGATCCCACTATCAACTCTGCAAAATCAAGTGTGGTGTAGGCTAATGGTGGTGGTGGGGTGTGGAAAAAAACTTGGAACCCTTTTGTTGCACAAAAAACTGCAATCATACTCAGAAAAAGGAGATGCTTGCAGGAGGCTCAAGGAGGAGGGAGCCCCTAGTTTCATAGCTCAACTTTTTCAGTGTCATGTTGTGGAAACATTATCAGTTTATGTGCAGCAAGGTGGCAAAGGGACACTTGAAAACTGGCTTTTGTGCCAAATTCAGTCTGATCCCCTCCCTCCCGCCTCGTCACCACAACACACCACACACACATACACCGATTGTGGAGCAAAGAATGAGTAGAAATTTCATTCAAGGAGTTGGTTGGTAAAAAAGAGTTTTGAACTCAATTGGATAAATTGATAGGAAAAAGGTATTTGTCATTGAAGTCAAGCCTCATGAACTCTCTTTTTTCTTTCCTTGTTTCTTTCCTGTTTCATAGAAAAGAAATATAAAGGGAGTTGTTTGTGTGAATAGTTGACATGCCAAACTTGTGAGGAACATTCTTTTCTACTTTCCTTTTTATGTGCGTGTGTTGAACCCTAAGCATACGTGGGAACACTATTGAACATTTGGGCACACTATTGGGGCACCTTGCCATCTCCACTTACGTGCAGCAGAACAAGAGACTGGCCTTTGTGCACATAAGCTGAATTGGGCATAATTTTTGCAATCTGTTCTCAAAGCTCGTGTCATTAAATTGTTTTTTAAAATTATCTTATAGTTTCAAAAAATCCTCTACTTTGAGCATAGTGCCAGAATTAAAAAATCCAGTTTCCGAAAGCAATGAGGGACCAGGTATACTCTGACTCTCTGAGCTTGTATGTTGTGGCCATGCCAAATGTCCAACCGTCCATCCTTTATTCCCGGCCGTCCACCTTTAGGTCAAGCCCATAACATAGTGCTCCCATCACTTACAATAGTAGCAATTGATCAATAATTATTATGATTATTATTATTACTATTTTCTGGTCACATGTTCTTGCAAAAGGCAGCTGAAAATCTTCATTCAAACATGGGGTACCTAAGAGGGAAATTTTTTAATTAATTATCTAAAATTCTCTTTCCTTAGAAGGAAGGAATCGCCACACTAGCTTTCAGCAAACTGTGGGGCACATGCACACAAAGTCCATAATGATATGCACATACACACTTATTTTGCGCTAGCATTTGTGTACTTTTTTTTTGGGTAATTTTTGCATTCCCAGCAGCATGTGCGGTGTAAAAGGCTAACCTGATTTTTGTTTGTTATTGGAGAGGCTACAAGCATCTGAGTCAGGAGGTATTCAACGCACGAAGCTTGTTCGACCTCCCATCTCATTTTGGTAGGCTAGGCCAAGTCTTGTTGGAATTGGCGTCTTTTTACTTACTTCCTATCCATGCATTGGAGCACGTGAGCAACAATTTCTTAAGAAGATACTTTTCACCATGACAACCTCCAATTGCTAGCCATGTGTTTTCTGAACTGGTGGAGCCTGTCAAGTGGAATATAGTGTGAAGTACTAGCTAGTTAAATGACATGATGGGTTGGATCTTGGTGGATCCTGCAAAGGCTAAAGCTAGAGACAAAAAGCCTTTAATAATCTGAACAACATGTTAAAAAAAATCCCCTTTTTACATGAAACTACTCCTTAAACATTTCCCAGTGGCCCGCACAATCAGAGTTTCCTTTTGGCTTTCCTACCTGTGACTACATGCGGGGTAGTTTTTTCTTTTCTTATATACAACACAATAATATCAAGTGCAAGAATTTAAGTCATTTGTTCCTTCACTACTGTCCCCTTCTTGCTTCAGTCCTATTGTGGGCATCCATTGATGCTTTGATGCTTTAGAAGTTGCGTCCTGTCCTAATGTGGAGCTGAAAAGGAGACAAGAAAGAGAGCTTTCTGAGTTTGGGGATCTCCAATTAAGTAGCTGGATCAGTTGCTGGACAAGAATCCATGTAAGTAATTCGATTTTCTAATGTTACTCCTCCTCTTTCTGCCAAGGTGAAATGACAACCTCTTTGAGAAGTCAGTCAGATAGAAGATGGTGGATGAGATTGATTACTTTGTTTCCATGCCTTTGAATTTTTGTGGTGAAGAATTTTGCAATGCCTATGTTGGCCAGGGTGAAATGACAACCTCATTGGGAAATTACTTGGATAGAAGATGATGGATGAGATTGATTACTTTCTTTCCATGCATTTGAATTTTTTTGTCGCAGAATTTTGCAGTACCTATGTTGGGTGGTGTTGTGCAATGCTGAGCAGCAGAGCATTGCAATGCCTACCCATTTCCAGGGTGCAAACATGGCCAAAATTGTTGCAACAATAATAAATCCATGCACTTGGGTTTGTTCCCAAGAACTGATCTTAGTTAGAAGCAAGATTCTTATCTTGGTCTACATCCCCCAATAGTCTCCCCATTTGCAATAGTGTGTAAGAAAAATTATATATACTGTTGTTGGAGCTTTTTTGGTTCACACGAAATTAGTGTTTTGTGTGTTATATGGTTTTTGATATGCACATGGGGTAAATGTAAGTGTATAATTGTGTGAGGTTATGTCATCATGTATATAATTAAAAAAATGTAAGTGTAAATCACGAAAAAGAAAAATGCATTTATATGATTTTACACATTGTGTCAAATTGTATAAAATAATGTCAACAAATAAATGAATACAACACAATAACATTTATTATCATTATTATTCCTTCTTTTTATCCAAGATTTTGAGTTGATAGTTATAGAAGTGGACTTAGTTTAACAAAGCAAGGAGGAAAACAGGGGAAGGGGAAATGGGGCAAATGATAAGCATGAGGGAAAAAAAGGGGGTTAGGTAGGAAACATGAGAAGGTTAAGCATGACAAAATGATATGTTGCAAAGCTTTTTTCATTGTGGTCTTGTGAGTTGCTGCATGTTGTTTTCCTTGTTTGTAAGCGTAACTAGTGATTGCTATCTTACAATTTTTTGTGTTGTTGAAAGTTTCAAACAACAACTTGATTGAAATGATTTTCTTACTCTTCATTTGTTACCCTCTTTGTCATGTTGCACTCCTTTTCTTGTGTTGATGTTTCAAAACTTCCTTCGTTTTGATATCACAAAACAAGGTTTAGATGAATTTTCTCATGTTATTTCTCTTCATTTACAATTTTTATAGGTTTTAATAATTGTGTTATAGTAGTAATTAGAACCTGAAGTATGAACTCTTCTGGCCCTTCAATTTAAGCTTTGTAATCCATGTGTGTAGGTGTGTGAATTTGAGTTTTCTAATCCGTCTCTGTGAGTGTTGCCAACTCTCCTAATTTGTGAGTAATTCTGATGCAAATCCAACCTTCACAGATGTTAATCTAGCTACACTTCCAAGTCCAGAACAATTTATGAGATCCCCCTTGTATGTGTTCTTGAGTAAAATCACCACACCTCCCCCCCACCCCCCCGCCTTCACTCTCTACGCCATTTCACTC
>Ga0116231_10010996_pt1 | contig 14183 bp, 4 predicted proteins | sample S1TSphgellanicum_2_FD_89695 | JGI IMG/M metagenome (GOLD analysis project Ga0116231, IMG submission 89695) | Host-associated microbial communities from peat moss isolated from Minnesota, USA - S1T2_Fd - Sphagnum magellanicum MG | ecosystem: Host-associated > Plants > Peat moss > Unclassified... | reverse complement strand
AAAACAAAAAAAAAAAAAAAAAAACTTTTAACCCCCCCCATCATTCTTAAAGGAAAAAAAAAAAAACCCCACCCAACCCCCCCAAAAAAAAAAAAAAAAACAAAACACAAAAAAAAAAAAAAAAAAAAAAAAAAAAAATTAAAAACAAAAACGAAAAAAAACCAAAACCAAAAAAGAAAAAAAAGAAAAAAGAAAAAGAAAAGCCAACACTAAATGCAAAAATCAAATTGGGTAGGCATGTTGAGGAAATAAAGGACTTGAGTGAAGTTAGAGGGTGAATTCTAAAGACACAAAGAAGCCCAAGCAAGCCTCATGGCAATAGGGGAGAGAGAGAGAGAGAGAGAGAGAGAGCAAGAGAGAGAGAGATCTCCTCTCATCAGCTGCTGAAATTTGTATTATTAAAACCCTTATCCAGTTTGCTGGTCATATGAGAGAAGAAGAAGAAGAAGAAGAAGAAGATGATGATGATGAAGAAGATCCTTGCAGATTTTATTGGATCTTGATGTAAGGACAAAATATGCACTAAGTCCTTCTGCTCCTTATTATTACAAATGGATCTGCTTCAGAAGACAAGGAGGTACAACAACAACAACAAAAAAAAATGAAAACCCTAATTAGGTCATTGGGATATGAGGAGAACTTAGGGGCTAAAATCAACCATCTAATCTAACTTTTCCTACCTACCCATTTACCTACCTACCTACCTACCTACCTACTTACTTAACCTAAGTAGATCATTGGGATATTAGGAGAACTTAAGGATTAAAACCAACCATCCAATCTAACTTTTCTTACCTACCTAGATACTTACTTACCTTCTCAACCCAAATAGGTCGTTGGGATATGAAGAGAACTTAAGGGCTATAACCAACCATCCAATCTAATTTTTCCTACTTACCTACCTATTTACCTACCTACCTACCTACCTACCTAGTGACAACACCCATTAGCCCTTTAGCTATGTACTAAAAATCTATATGCATCTACTTTCTTAATAGCCTCCTATTTTCCTACCCACCTGCATAGATGGCCTATTTTAACCATGGTAGGTTACCAAGGTGAAACCCAATGTCAACTCAGTTGGGTGTTCATCCATAACTGAGTCATAATGGGGCATCCAATGGATGGTGCTCTAGTAGTTGTCGGGTTCACTCTAGGCCAATGGGGAAAAAATTTGGTGTGACCCATTCAAATAAAATACTTTTTTTTAATTTGGGGGAAGGTGATAATTTTATTAATTTTTTATTATTTGATAATTTTATTTCTTGGGAGGTGCTGAGGTAATAAAAAAAATACTGGGACTCATGCTTCCCCATGAAAAATTCTTGGACCGAATATCGTAACTTTGATCAAGGGTTTTCTTTACAAAGTATTAGCACGGTGGACACACTAACTAGCTCCTTAAGGAGCTTACTTGATTGAGCTTATACAAGGATTGCAACTTACAAGGGTTGATGGGATTGTTTTGTTCTTAATTGTGTGAGAGAAGGAGCTTCATGTTGTGGAAGAATATTTGTCCATAATTAATGCTTTTGATGAATTCACATTAACCTTTTAATTGATATTTGATCAAAATTGTCCAAAGTGGGAGGAGGGAGCCATGTAAAATGCCTGACAATTGTGTAAAAATGCCACTATTTATAAAAAAAAATCCAAGTCAATGGATTGCAAGGGGACTTCATGTTGAATCTTTTGATAACAAGGAAATTGCAATTTGGTTGAGAAATGGAAAATTTCCCACCTTGGAGTGTGTAGTTACAAGCAACCTTTGAAATTTTCACTTCTTTTGAAAATTTGTTCTCTTTTTCATTCTTCATTGGCAAACATTAAAACATGAACAACAAATTGAACATGGCATTAGGCTCAACATTGCTAAACATGAACAACAAATTGAACATTGCATTAGGCTCAACCTTGCTAGTGGACAATTAATTGCTCTAGTAAACAAATATGTTTCCTAAAAAAAAAAAAAAGTGACTTTACCGAAATTGTTGTAAACACAACGATTATCATTGCTTCTCTTTTATTTTTCAAATAAAGGGACATGGTGTAGTGGTTTAAGAACCACCTCTTGAAGCAATAGATTTTGAGTTCAAGTATGTTTCCCAATAGTCATCTTTTTGCTTAGAAATTGCTTAGACCACTTCTCCAATTAAATTGTTAAAAGAAAAACAAAATCACACCAAGTTTCTTGAGGAAAAAAATAAATTGGGATCATGGTTTCCCCAAGTACCTTGATTCATCTTTAAGTTTGTCAAATGGTATTTTTTTTAAAAAAAAATCCTATCAATTTTCAGTTTTACAACAAAATACAATCCCAAAATGTGCTCCTTATTTCCCAAGGCAAAAGATGATGTGAAAGCTTTGAGATAAATCTAGGATATGTTTATTAAGTTGAAATCAAGATGAGGTTAACTTATATAAACCAAGAAAAAGGTGATTAGTGCAAATTGGAGTTAAATTAATGAATGCATGAATTACAAACTAACACAAACTCATTCATATACATATATTTATATATACTCAATGTGCCCCCACTTGAAAATAATTTTCGAATGGTCAAAATAAGGTCAAATTTGGACAAGGTTCAATCCCTCAACCCTTATTCCAAAATTATGGAGTTTCTACGGCTTCCTTCTTGCACTTTCACACATTTCCTTTTATGCAAAGGGAGTGTGTTTGGCTTCTTGCCTTGCCACAAGCTACTTGCAACTAGTTTCCCTTCTCATGTCCTAACCTTGGTTAGAGCTGCAACAAAAAAATAAATAAATAAATAATTCAAAATAATTGCAAAGGTTTAAATTTTTTTAAAGTTGCACAATGGATGACTATGCAATCTAATTTTTTTTCATTTAAAAATTTTCATCCCCTCCAAAAACGTAGGGAAATGGCATTCCCCAAAGCAACACAACTATTTCCTAGGGTAATTCAACACACTTGCCCCAAGGAAAAGGCCATTCCTTGGGGGAACACAACCCATTTGTTGAAGGAAGAACATTTCATTGAAGAACACAACCATTTTTTGGGAGTGATTATCTTTCTTTCTTAGATGAAATCCATCCATTTAGGATGATTATAGAAATGGTAAAAGGATTTGAACATATGATGTCCCACTTGAAATGGAAGAGCTCATACCATGTGTGACACCAATTTATTTATAAAAATTAGTGTCTTGACCATAACTAAAAGAATCATCATACTTGAGGGATAAGATTTTTATATATTTAAAATATTAGTTTCATGTTGGGCATCAATGGTGATGGAAATGCATAATTTTTGCATTGAAGATTGAGTTGCATTTAATGCATTGCTATTATTTATTGTTTGAATTTCTTCATTGAATCAAAAATTTGCAAGGTAAGTAAAATGCATTTCTATGAGTATGATGCAAATTTGGACTTGGGATGAGGATGACATGTGTGATCATAGTTGCATGTATGATGGGTCTCTCCACACAAGCAAAGCAATGTAAGCTTTTAATGCTTTTGGGCACCTTCTTAAATGGTGTTGGTCAATTATTGAATTTTAAAATACTAGTTGATAACCTACTAACTAGGTATTGAATTTTCAAATTTTCAATAACTTACCTAAGTTATTGGAATTTCATCAAGGTAGATTATGTCATGTGCTCTTATGTTGATGCCCAAAATACAACTCACTTATAGCAATACAAGAATCCAAACCTAAAAAACACAATGCAAATCACACAAATTAAATGCAAAAAAAAAAACCAACATAAAACATCAAAAAAATCTACAATAACAAAACATGCGTATTCTTGAATCTCAAATCATTTTCAAATCACTTTTGTTAATTCGGGATCACATAATTGAATATTATGAAATCATGTTCACACTAGACCATTCCAAGTTAACTTTAGATTTTATTGACTATAGTACACAAGGGTAACCTTGGTTTCCACATTGACAAAACAAAAATAATTATTTATATTCAAAAAAATCAATTCATTTTTAAAAATTGAAAACCATTAATTTTCAAAAAATCAATTCAGTTTTAAAGATTGAAAATTATTAAATTTTTTTTCCCATGATTCACAATTGTCTACTATCAAATTGCCATATGAATAGTGATGTTATTCATATTGTAGCTCTTGTAATAGTTATGATGCTTTTCAACACCTCGAACTTCATATTTTCATAAAATCTCACTTCAATATTTAATTGATTAATTAATGATGAAACCAACCTTAGGGTAAGGTTCTTCAAATTTTTAACTTTCATATTTAGTCTATAGCCAAATTTGCCTAGCTCTCTTCTTGGGATGATCACCAATTGTGGCTACTATTAAAAATTGACATAAAAAGAAAATAAAAGAAAATAAAAACCCATGTCCTCTAGGTGTGGAGAAATTAATTAATTAAATTAATTAATTAAGTGACCTTAGTGAACCTATGGTGATTTTGCATTTAAGGAGTAGGTGTACGGTGCCTTTGGCCCTAAAGAGTGGGCATAAGGTGCCTCCATGCATAGAACTAGCGTAATTTTTGGGGTTCAATTTTGTGACATAGCCAAAGTGACAATCATTCATAGGAAGAAGACTTAGCCAAATTTGGCTACAAAAGTAGATATTTTGGGCTACTAAATCTAGAAATCTGGCAATCTTTGTTTTCAAATTCTGGCAATTGAAAAACCCCCCCAAAAAACACTTTATATTATTTTTCAAATGTTGGAATTTTCAACAAAAAAAAATTTTTTTTCAAAGAAAAAATAATTTGTGAAAGAAAAAATAAATAATCTTCAATAACATTTTTTGGAATCTATATATAATCCAGAGGTTGATATCCGTCCATTGGGAAGTTATGAAACGGTTATCAGGGCGGTTCTTAGGGTTCATAAGCACAGTCCTCCCCCGACCCTCCCTTGCCCCCAAATACACCAAATGATATATCGGTGGTTCTTTCCTCAAACGCCCATCAAGTTTGACACTAATTATTTTAATTTCAGAAAAAGTTGAAATTTCCAATAAATAAATAAATAAATATTACAAAGAAAACAAAATTTGTGAAGGAAAAATAAATAAAATAGAATATCTTAGAATTATTATTTTTTGGATTTTTTAAATAAAAAAATTTGAAAATAAAAAATTCAAAAGAAAATATTTATTTCACACTCAAATGTTTGAAGTTACCATGGTACTACTACTACTACTAACTAGAGTACTTGGACATGAACATGAAAATGAAGAGATGAACCGGCCCCGAAGTAAATTGAGTGTGGTGGGTACCACGACAAATTCGTAGTATGTACACAACATACACAACACTACTACAATTTGTTCACACTCTTTTTGAGGATGGTGCACTAAATGGGGAAGTAGTACATTTATCATCATCATCATCATCATAGGACACAAGAGCAAAGGAAGAAGGGGTTGTGCATCTTGTGCTTATGTATGAGCCAATATGGAACTCTCAAATAAAAAACACCAAATGAGTACCAAAATTCGTACCTACCCATTCAGAAACGGCAACACACACAATCGAAGAACTCGAAAAAAGGACAAACCTAAACTTAATAAGTGTTAGGTTTAGGGTTTAGGGTTTAGGGTTTAAGGCCTAACACAAAACTTTTCTTCTTGGCTTCTCGTCATTTAGGAAAGTTATCCAACAATTTTCTCCTAAAGCTCATTTCCCACTCCACGAGTGTGCGTGGGTAAGGAGTAAAATGAGGTACGAATGTTGGCCAATTTTGGTTTTTTTTGGTTGAGTTTAGATTTGGGTTTAGGTTTAGTTCTAAGAATTGGACTTGACCCATGTCAAGACCCTATTTTCTCAAGATCTAGACCTAGACTTGACCCTAGGAAAATTAGGTTGAGTAGACTGGGTCCTAGACACGGTTTTAGGATCTTAAAACCCTTTTAGCAAGCTAGGTCTTAGGTTTAGGGTCTACGTAAGGGTAGGCCAAAAGGGAATGCAATTCTTTAATTCTTTTCTCTCTTTTTAGGTAGGGTCTAAATAGGATCTAGGTGAACTTTAAGGAGGGTTTTAAGTAGGGTCTTAAATAAGGTCTTTTGTGAGGTATTTGTTGTAGGACATTAGTTTCATGTAATTTGTTATTTGTGGTTGGACCTTGTTTAAGTGTGAATGAGGTTTTTATTTTGGTGCGTGTGTTTGAGGAGAGGGTTTATTTTTATGGTGTGGCTATGGAGTCTCATTTTTAGTGTTTCAAGATTTTAAAGCACACATGATAAACATGTTTATGTTTGTGTGTGTTTTTGACCTTGAATTCCTACGATTTGCAAGTGAGTTTAAAAACGATGATTTGCAAGTGATTTGTATGCATGTTTTCATGTGTATGAGTTTGTCGGATTCAATAGTGAGAGACACATGACATTTTAAGTCTAAGTTTTTGAAACCCTAAATTTAAAAAAAAGAATCAATAGGTTTTATAAAGCCTAGAACCATTGAACCACACAATCAACGGTTTAAAAACTTGACCCAACCCTCTAACCACCAAATTTTATTTTTTGAATTATTATTTTTAGATTCAAACGTAGTGGTACTTGCATTTTTAGAAAGATCTAGAACCGGATCCAATGGTTTTAAGAACTAGCCAACCATTGGTAGGTACCAAAGGTTTTTATTAAATTTTGGCTAAATTTTCCCCAAATTTTGCAAATTTAGTACAATTTTCAGGATTTTTTTTTAAAAAATCAAATTTCTCCCAAGGTATTTGTCAAGACATCAACAAAATTTATCAAGAAAAACATTAATGGGTACTGGCTAGGCTACCTATATTTAGAAAAAAATTGAAACCACCCAAAGAAAAGAGGGAATGATGGGTAATTGTTGTAAAATTGAACTTTAATTTTTTTTAATGTGAAAGTCATTTGTTGTTGGACCTAAATTGAGGTCATTATCCCCATGTGAAGGATTTTGTAGAATATTAATGGATGCAATTTAAGGCGACAACCAAAGATCAAAGGTGATTGATGGTGCTTGCAATTAGTTTAGTTGATGATCACATAATATACATGTGTTGCGAAAGAGCAAGTGATTTTATGACACATGTTATAATCTTTAAATTATATATATATATATATATATATATCATATTATGACATAAAATTATACCAATGTGCTTCACTTTGTGAAAAGGGTAGATGCAAGTTACGGTGGTTCATTTTTGTAATGAAATATTATTTTTTCCAAGGGTACACTTTACTTAAATGCATATGATGATTAATATATCCTTAGATTTAATAATTAGGACTCAGATTTAAGCTAATAAGTTCATTATGAAGAGAAATGTGTGGTTATTTATTAATAAAAAATTCATTTGTTAGTAGTAATAGATTTTTGAAGTCAAAAAATATGGTCTAATCATTTGATTAGAACATCACAAAATGAAAATGGAAAAAAATAAATTCACATTTCAAATTTGTTATTGGAATTCAATATATAATGTAATACAAGATGATAAATTCATATGAAGAGTTTTTTTTTGAAAATTTTAACCATTTAATAGTTAGAGATTTTTGAATGGTTAAAATTTGACCATATTTTCATAAGTCCATATGAGTTGCAATTTTTGTTTGTTTTTCAAAAAATTTGTCTCAAAATCATTTAAAAATTTTTTAAAATTTTTTTTGGGCTTTGTGGGTTCTCCTTTTAACATTTCCAAATCAAAAAATGACATAAACTATATTAAATACAAATTTTCACAAAGATTTGGGGAAATTTGTAAATGATTGAACATGTATTATTCAAAGATTTAAAAAATAATATTAAAAAAATTAACAACCATGTTCATTTGAATCAGTTTAAAAAATCTTGTATGGATTTGTAGGGAATGCATTTTTTACTACTTTTGAATTATTGTACTATGTATTCACCCAAAGATACAATTGAAGTAGGGAAAGGTTTAGAATTTAAGGTTTATATATATATATGACTTTTACCTCTTTCAAAAACTCTCACCAATGCAAGCAAAAATTTGTTTTGTCAATCAAGGGTAGTTTTGCATGGATAATTGTTTTCCATAATCCCCATTTGAGCCTCAAGTTGTGTTAATTCAAGTTTCCATGATAATATTTTGGGCTTCAAAGGCGGAATCCCTATTTGAACTTGAAAGGGGTATTTTCAAGGTTTTTCTTGTCACATAATTACTATAATATTATATTTACTAGTGAATGTGGGCCGTATTATGCTATTGGACCAAGTGTGAACTTGTTACCCAATTAATTGAATTTAACAAAAAAATTATCTATAAATAAGATATATTGAAATTTGGATTATGATGAAATTTCTTTTATAAAATTGCTAAATTTTAATATGAAGTGAGATTTAGTTTTAGAATAATATTAAGTAAGATTTGAATGATTTGGAAAATTCTTTTTTATAATTGAATAAAAGTTGGTTTAAACTTAGTTCTATTTTTGGAAGACATTTAAATTTTTAAAAACAATACAATAGGGTGAAAACCAATCACTTACTAGATGCAAATGTTGCATGATTTCAAGTTAACAATTGTAGATATTTCCATCCATGAACAAGGGTAACTTATGGACTAAATAACTAGTGAGAACATGCATGTTATCATGAATAGTTGAGACTATTCATGGTAACTATTCATGGTAACCAACACACTCAACTTAGTTATTACACATAACCATCCCTCATGAGAATTGGCATGCCCTTTTTTCATCCATGCAAAGAGCAATTATGAAATCTTCATCCAAATAATGAAGGGTTACATATCATTGGGGCAATAAGAGCCTAGGGTGATGCCTTGTGGTAACTAATAAGCCACTAATGAAGCAAAGGTTGAAGAGTATGGGTTGTAACTCACAACCCTATCGTTGACCCGAGCGTTAAGCGTTTTGTGAAGAATGGTTATGTGATTGTATCCATTATGAAGGCCTATTAGAATGGGTATCATTGTTTGAACACTTTTGGTGGTATAAGATTGATGGGTTATAAATAATGAAACTTTTGTGCTAGAAATGGTTTAAAATTAACCATTTTTATAAATTGATGATTTTTTTTCTTCTAATTGTATGCCAATTAATTGTCATATAAGTAAGAACTATTGGTAAATTCATTTTATAAATGTTTGTTTCTAAATTTATTGTTTGCTTATTTCATACAATTGAGTAATGTAAATAAATTTGTATTAAATTGTATTGAGTAAAATACAAATGATTGTGATAAGTTGTGTGAAGTGGTAGGGACAACGTTTTTTTGAGTGCAAAATTTTGCCAAAATGAAAAAAAATAAACAAAGAATATTTTGTCAAAATATTTATCATTTTTTATTTTTAAAAAATCACCAAATATCAAAAATTAAAATTAAAAAAGCTTAATTTTTTTTTTAATTCTTATTTTTATCACATTTGGACTTTGATTTTAGTTTGGTAGGATTAAAAAAACTAGTTTTAGGACTATTTAGACATTTTTTCAATACTTGTCGCCATTTAATGCTAAATCCCTCTTGGGATATTAGCCAATGATGTAACATTAAAAAAATTGAGAAAAACATATCACTAGCCATATGGGGAGCCCAAGTCTATTGTTGGCTAAACTCATATAATAGAGTTATTTGTACAATGCCTCAAATAAGGGATGAAATCACTCATTGTTGGGTTGAACTAGGGTTGAAATGTTTGGCGAATATTAAATGTGTAAATTAATTTGCATTCAAAATAAGGGCTAGATTTGTGTAAAACTTTAAAAGATTAAGTTTAAGATAAGAGTTATTTGTTGTGTTTGGGCCCTAGTTTGACCCTCCAAATCCTGTTTCATCTTTAATTGGAGGGTATCATCATCTGTAAAGCCCCTGAAATTGGGCATTGTTTCACAAAACTGGGTATCAATTCAGAAGATTATTGCAAGATCTTGTTCCGAGGAGGAGGCTTGACTTAGGATTTCAATGAAGAATTAATTCGAGCAGCCCATCAAGGTGCAGGTAAAACCCCAAAACTGGGGGTGAAACTACCCTGAGGACCAACCAATTTGGGTGAGAAAAACTAGTTTGGTCCCCTGTTATTTTTTTCCCTGTGTACTGTTTTTCATCCTGACTTCTCATTTTGCAGTTTTGGGTTTAAATTACTCATAACACTCTATTATCCATCCTTAAAACTTGCCATCCTTTGACAATCTCAGCATGAGAACACAAAAGGCAGGCCCAAATACAGGATGAGGATAACTTCAATTTTTCAAGAGATTCAGAAATTGACCCATAGTATTTTCTCTTTACACCAAATGCACGGAGTGTGAATTCTAAAATAGCCCAATTCAACCATTAGTCTCACTTGGTGGCCAAAAGTGAGTTTTAGGGTTTAGGGTTTAGGTTTAGGGTTTAGGGTGCCTCGTGATGCCCCGACCTCCTTTTCAACAAGTATATGGGCAATGACCACCATTACCAAAGAAGGGGATTGTGGAGAAGAGGGGGTGGGGGAAGAGGGGCACGGGGGACCAAGTAAACCACCATTTGGGAACTTATGGGAGAGAGAGAGAGCACAATTTGTGATGGAAAAAAAGTCTTGGAAAATGGGCAAATAAATGGCGGTGTTTCTCGCATTGAACAACACCCCGTGATCTATTTTTCCTCTTTAGACAAAAACAAAATTTTTCAAAAGGAAATCATCATCTCTTAAACGAAAGAAACCGACCATTTTGTAAAGACCCAAATGCGAGTTTCAAGACCCACCAAGCTCTCTTCTTTGCTATGCAAAGGGAGAAAGCTAAGAAGTCTATGGGTTGTTCTTTCTTCATTAGGGCTTTGAACATTTCAATCTTCAGTGAAAGAAGTTGATGTATTCATGTTCCACAAGAAGAAGAAGAAGAAGAAGAGTGTATTGTATGTACTTCATATTAATTCATTTCTATAATTTGAAATTATTGAATTTTCCATGATCTATTATGATATAGGGTTAGTTTCCACATTGACAAAAAAAATAATAATATTTTTTTTCTAAAAACTTAATTCATTTTTATAATTTGAAATTATTGAATTTTCCTTGTTCTATTATGATAAATTATTGAGAGTGTAGCCTATGATGATAATTTATATTGATTTTCAACATGTTAACTTCATATTTTCACAAAAAAATCATTTCACTATTTTGAGGATTATTTAATGACAAAACTAACTTTAGGGTAAGCTAATAATGTGCTAGATATGTGTCTATAAAATAGCTAATGCACATTGAAATGTTATTATTTCGCTTAAAGATTATTTTTTAAAACTCAAATTCAAATATGCACTCTTAGGTGATCAAAACCCTAACTTGTAGACTAAAACCCTAAGTTACCACCTAGTCATCTCCATGGTCTTCCCACACAATCATCCACCATTTCTACTTAGGTAGTCCTCTCTCTCTTGTTCTCATCCTTTTGCTTTGGGGTAAGTACTTACTTGCCCTAATAAATTAGGGCATATGGGGTTTAGGGTTTATGGGTTTTTTGATATATGTGTCACTCTTGTTCTTTTTCCTTACGAGAGAGTCAACCGAACTTTAATGTTGGAACTTTTTATTACCTCGCTCCTCGCATAATCACAAATGGTCGGTGGGTGGGTTGGGTTGGGTTGGGTTGGGTGGGGACTAAAAACCCATGTTACTAGTACCAAAGTTGTCTTAGGGCGGAACCCCATTAGGCTACGATAGAACCCGCTTAGGATCGATAATTAGGGTTTACAACAAAATGTACAACTTTAGATCGATAATTAGGGTTTGTAACAAAATGTACAACTTTGGATTGATAATTAGGGTTTATAACAAAATGTACAGCTTTGGATGGAGAATCGATGAAACCGAATTCGGTCGATGTCAGGTATCACCTTTAGTTATCTATCCTATAAAAGATGAAGTTGCTCGAGTTAGGTCGGATAACATATAGATGGCTACAAAGTAAACAAAGTAAACCCTAAACCCATGTAGATGGTTAAGTACATATGGAAGGGCTAGCCTAATGAGGGAGGTGTTAGTAAGTGGGTTAGGTAAATTAAAGGAAAGAAACCGAGAGCTAACCACCATGGTTAGTTAGCTAAGGAACTAGAATCCAATGGAAAAAGAAGTATTTCTTGTCCACTCACCATCCATCAATCCATCCATCCATCCATCATGGTACGAGATGGGCAAAAAAGGTGTGAAAAATGCGGATGGATGAATAACTACTACTTCTCTTCTTAGCGAGGGGGACGGAAAAGGTGATCAAAAGTCAATAAGAGACTTGGTCTCAAGCAGCTCAAGACTTGGTCTTTGAACCCATGTCGGTCGGTTATCAAGAAAACACACGGTTATCAACCTAGGTATTGATAAACCAATAAGTTGAATTTTCAAATTTTAACAACGTACTAGAGTGATTGGAATTTTATCCAAGTAGGTTATCAATTTTTTAAAATCTTAAATTCATTTATGGATTATGATAGAATTTAAAAAAATAGAAATACAAATTTAAAAAAATTTACAATTTACCCTAATTAGGCAATATAATTGACAATTCTCAAGGTGAATATTTGAGAACTAACCCTAGTTCCATTACCGACATTTATTAATTGAATAAACTTGCCTATAGACATTATGAAACCGACTCACCAAACAAAGTTTTCATCCATCCACAATACATTCATCCAAATGTTGGGGTGGAGCACTAGAGTGTGTGTGTGTGTGTGTGTGTGTGTGGGATTAGAAGAGTTTGAGGGATCCCATGTTCTTTCTTTCACGATAGCCACATGATCAATCCCCACAAGGACAAGTGAATCTCCAAAGGCAAATTTGTTGCATGGATTTGATGGCCCCTCGTCTATCGGAATGAAGAAAAAATAATAATTAATTTTTTCATGAAATCAAATGTGTGAAAAAATTTCCTCAAAATCATTTCAAAGGAAAAATAAATAAATAAATAAATATTTTTTTTCATGAAATCAATTTTGTGAAAAAAAAAAGTCCTCAAAATCATTCCAAAGGAAAAATAATAATTAATTTTTTCATGAAATCAATTTTGTGAAAAAAAAATTCCTCAAAATCATTCCAAAGGAAAAATAATAATAAATTTTTTTTACGACATCAATTTTTTTAAAGAAATTTCCTCAAAATCATTCCGAAGGAAAAATAATAATAATATTTTTTTCATGAAATCAATTTTGTGAAGAAATTTCCTTAAAATCATTCCAAAGGAAAAATAATAATAATATTTTTTTTCAAAAAATCAATTTTTTGAAGAAATTTCCTTGAAATAATCAGATAAGCATCAAGGGAATGAATGACAACGGACAAGAAATTGTTGTACATCTCGCATGCACACCTTCTTCTTCTTCTTCACATGTTTCAAGCAATGTGTGTGTACAAAACTCAGATCTATTTTACTAATGGGCACGGGATGGATGTAGCCTATAGCGAAACAAAAGAAAATTGAACTTTGTTTAACAATTTACCTATCAAAGTATGTCTTACTTAATTAATGGATTTTGACTTCATGTAATTGCAATTTTATGCTCAATTTATCATCTATAATTAGGGTTAAAAAATTAAGTGCAAAAAAGCCAAATAGAGAATTAGTTAATTACATGTTTTATATGTTGTAGAATCTTCACAAAATTTCATTCAGAAGAATTTTTATTTTTATTTCTATTTTTTTCATTTTTGTGATGGAGCATGGATGATAATCATCACACAAGAGACATGGTTTTTATCACCCAAATTTTATTCCATTGTATTGTATTGTCCTCAACTTGGATACACCAAATTAGGGTTTCAATTTGGTTATCCTTTTTTTGTTCAAAAACATGATTTAAAAAATTCAACTAAATACTAAAAAAATTCAACCTCAAAGTAAAAACATGGCATTGCATTGTGGAGCTATGATTGGCCAATTAACCCCTACTAGTAGAAAAATGGCAACTCATGATTTGTTGATACAACGTGTCGGAGTCCCAAATTATTTAGTCTTTGATGCTTAAAAGTTGTGAATTGGTGTTATCATGTCATGTTATAAATCATGAACATGCCATTAAAATGTAAATGGCTATTAAAAAGTTTAGGGTTTAGGGTTTAGGATAAATCCTTGAATCTAACAACTTTGGGACATATTTAAAAGAACACTCCATGCCATTCTTGTTGCAATGGATTTTTCCATTTTTGCCACAAAAAAAAGTTTTGTTCTTTTTTTTTTTTTTTTTTTTTTTTTTTGTGTTAATATAATTAATGTATTTTTTATTTTTT
>Ga0116231_10010994_pt1 | contig 14188 bp, 3 predicted proteins | sample S1TSphgellanicum_2_FD_89695 | JGI IMG/M metagenome (GOLD analysis project Ga0116231, IMG submission 89695) | Host-associated microbial communities from peat moss isolated from Minnesota, USA - S1T2_Fd - Sphagnum magellanicum MG | ecosystem: Host-associated > Plants > Peat moss > Unclassified... | reverse complement strand
ATCATCATCATCATCATCATCATCATCATCTCTTTCCTAGGACCTAGACCTTGTTCTCTAAATGTATGTAGTAATTTGTAGGAACACTTTAATTCATTATTTTTCCATATATGTGTTATTGAAAAGATTGATTTTTTTTTGTAAAAATTTGAACCACACAATAAACTACATTTTGTTTCAAAAAATAAGGCCAATTGATCACATATGTATCCATGATAATGTGATATGGTAATAAGTACATGCTATGACATAAGAGTCAAGCTAGCTATCCATGATCATGGTGGGCACTACTCCAAGGTATTACTAGTGTGGAATCTAAGGCCTGCTTTATACTAGGAGTCGGGGCCAATGTTCAACCCAAATCAAGCATTCCTATTGGTGCAAAAGTTGAAATCAGCCCCAAGGGCTTTACACTATGAGTCAAGGCTGAAATAGAAAAAATCTTTTCAATCTGCCCCAAGTTACTAATAAATGCTGAACTTTATGGCCTTGTATGGGCCCCAAGGCTGGGAAAAAAAAAGGATACCATTGAATTTGGGAAGCCAATTTGGTAACCCTTGGGGCCAATGTTCCATCATTTCTCAATATCCGGAGGTCAATGTTCTAGCATTTATTAGTAACTTGAGGCCAAACAACAAGCAAAAAATGCGCAAATTTGGCCCGAAGATTTTTTGGCCCCGAGTCCTAGTGTAAAGTGGGCCTAACTATGATGATGCTCATTGCATGAAGATATGCCCAATTGCAAGGAACTTAGGGTTTTGTGTGCAGGGTAAAGCCCAAAAGGTCGGGCAATTTAAATACACTTGGTACTATAAATGAATTTTTACATAACCAATTAACTTTTTGGCCTTGCCTAACAAGGCAAGGATATTGTGTTTAGATTCATTATAGAGGATAGTAGCTTAAGGGATTTTGGCCCCTAGGTAATAATAATAGGTCTATTTTTATATGAGGATTTTTGAAAGATGATATTTTGGCTTGTGTTGAAACTTGAGATTAGTTGTAGAGTTATGATATCTTGAAGGATTTTGGTTTCTTGTGGAGGATTTTTTTTGAAGATTGTGTTTTTGCATGGTGAAATATTTGAATTTTCATAATTCTTCTTCTGTCGTAAGATACTTTTTTTAATGTAAATGGAAAGGCCATTGTGTGACACACCACTTGTTTGATATAATTCTAAACTTTCTAAAGTTGCAATAATTTATTCACTTTGGGGCTGCTGAACGGATGTGCTTTCAATATGGAAATATGTTGCTGAAATGGGATTGTGTGACCGACCCAGCACTCACTAGCAGCGCATCACCCATTGGAAACCTGTTGTGAGTCAGTTGTGGATTGTGGAAGAAAGGGCAGGGTCCATTCGGTAAGTTAGTACCGATTGTCACAACAACAGGTTTCTGATGGATGGTGCATAGTGCATACTAGTGAACCCGCACTGATTGCCACAATGAACTAGGAGCTGAAATCCACGGGGTTCAATGATGGACTATGGCAAATCCATTTGGAAAATGTGTTGCTCTTCATGCTTGGAAGAATCCCCCAAAGAATTCAACAGTTTATTGAGAGTGCATGAAGCTCATGAAGACTAAAACGGAGCACCAGCTTTGAAATCCATTTTCCCTCTATAACTAATTTGGTTACCACAGTCGGGCACCTTGTGTTTGAGGTACACTGTACACGCCATATGAATTTTGTGGGTGCCAATGCATGGTGTCCTGCAGGCACAATTGTGCAACTAATTAAAGAGCTCCATTATCACACTTGCTATATTTTGCTAAAAAAAAGTCTGTTCTGCAATTGCTCACCCACTGAGAACCCACAATCATGTTAAGAGACAAGCTATGTAGCTCCTCCAAGTAACCTAGTTTCTTTCATCTGCTGGACTGTTGTGAGGTTCTAGAAATTTAGGTGCTATTTGCAGCTTCAACATTATTCAAACCCTGTGGCTGAACCATGTGGGTGCCACTACAGAGGCATTGCACTGACACCCAAAAAGTCCACACGGGGTGTTTAGCATGATCCTGCCTTGTTTTGGGAGCACCCCCCACTTTGAGGCTTGACTCTTAACCATACAAAAAAATAGCTCTAGACAACTCTCTGGTTCCAGTCTCATATCTTCCACATTTTTAGTCTGTTTTGAGTGATTTAAAACTTAATGGGTGTGCCAACTAAAGCTTTACAAAATGTCTTTATATTTTGAAGGCAAAGATGCAATCATCAGAGATTTTAGGCCAGAAATCCTAGTCTGTTTAATTTACTCATTATCGAACACTGAATCCCCCTTACACCAAACACCTCATATTTTCCCCATTCCTTTGCCTAATTGAGAAATTTTTGCAATGTTGGAAGCACTAGGTGGAGGGCTACGAATGTTCTTCCAACTTCAGAACCAGAGAAACAATGTGTGAGGATTCGACCAGCCTCCTTTGGGTTTTTAAGTGTTTGCTCACAGGCCTATCTACCCTATTGTCAAATTTTAACAATTTGATGCAGAGCATGAAATTTTCCAGCCAACAATGAGAGAATTCATGTAGAGTCTGATACCCACTTGCAAGCCTCAACGTAGATTAATCCCTTATCTCTTCTGAGCACATGGGCTTTCAGAGACTTTGCTCCCCTAGAGCATGAAATTTTCCTGCCAACAATGAGATTTCATCTAGAGACTGATACCCACTTGCAAGCCTGCTCCGTAGATAACTCCTTTTCTTTTCTGAGCACATGGGCTTTCATAGACTTTGCTCAAGATCCCAATTCTAGTCTGCCCCCTACTCAACAAGTACTAGATGCAAAATGTTTGAAGTCCAGACTCTAGTGTTGTAGCAGCTAGTTCAGGGGTTCATGTAGGATAGTAGCTGGCTACTACTAGGTAAGTAGATGCCTAAGTAGATGGCTAGTACATACGTAAAGGCTAGTAGGTTGATAGTAGGTAATGAAAACAGAAACTGAGCTTAACCCACAGGGTTTTGCTCACAGTGTTTTTCATGCTTCCCAGTTCCTACCAAGGTATAAACTTCACATCTAGAAATTTTTCAAAAACTACATCTCATTTCTTCAAGGCATTCCTCTGGACATATCAACAACAGTGTGAGGAGGTGTGAGATGTCCCTTGTCCCTTCCCTGTACAAATCAATCTCCATACAAAATGTTAGCAGAATAGGATAGTTGGTGTGTGCTCCTAATTTCAACAGCTCAATGCAATCACCAATACAGGATCAGTATCTTTGGTTGCAAGGAGCAGACGTTTTCTTCTTACAATAACATCATAGAATTGTCAATGGATGTCACCGATTCGGACCACTGTGTTTGGTTGCAAGGGATGGATATGCTCTTCTTGCAATAACATTATATAATTGTCAAGCAAAGTACATCGGATTATGTGACCTTGCCACCCACTAGAGTACCATTCATTGGAACCACCCTAAGATGAAATCACACCTAAGTTACCAGCATTCCATCTAGGTAAACCATTTATGTAAACCATCTTACTTGCCCCTCACACCACCTATGGAAATGGGTAAAGCCCATGCCACACTTGGTGGTAGGGCCGGTGGTATCTTAGTGTGTAGGGTGATAAATAATTGCGGCAATTCAAACATGTTTTTTGCTACCTAACATTATGTAAGAGATGGCATGTGACATGGCACTAGTGTTAATAATATGTGTTAACAAACATTAGATCTAAACAAAATACAGATTTCAGGATTCATTTCTAGTGTTACGTAAAGTTTCAAAATCGGAACCAATATTTCAATGTTAGAAGAATCTATCACCTTTGCTTTTTAGCTTCTACCACCATCATTATCATCATGCAAACAGATAGACAAATGTGTCATCACTATTTTTTTACTGGTTTTATCTATAGGAACATTGTTTACACAAGTTCTATCTACAATAATGCAATGCACACACATAAACACGAGTGCGTAAGCCATGATGAATGCTTGCATTCATAAATCTCTGTACTTTACATTTCACTTGCAAAGTTCCAACCTACAATTGTGATCCAAGATGTTGCCCATTAATAATGAACGCCTTGTCTTCAAAAATCTCCAACAAGCAAAGTCAACACTTGTCAACAAAACAAAAAAAATTCCCAAAGAGAGAAATAAATAACTTACTTTTTCTTGTTAGTCCTTTAGCCTGAGCTCCATGATAATGAAGATGCCACCAAATGCCCCAAGTGTGTGGTACCAATAAACACCAAACTTATGATATTGTAACCAAAAAAAAGAGAAAGCCAACAAACCCAACTTCTAAAAGCTACTATTATGGTCAAAGTGTCACAAATTACATCAACATTATAACAAATTATTTTGGTGGCATTATGCTTATTGAACTCTTCATATCCGTGAAAATTTAATCAAAGCTAGTCTATGAATTATGAAGGATTAGATCTCTCTAATTTCTCTCTCCTTGAGTCCACAAGTCATAAATCTTGGCAAATTCAACAGTTGTAAAAGTACCCATCCACAACCCTCATACCTTGATCCCAATAAGGTATGCAAATTCACATTCCCATACACAAAACAACATGCTACTTTCCTCACAACCTATCATTGTGGGAGTTATGGTAATTTAGAGAGTGTGGACAAAGTAGAAACCATGATCAAGGTAAACTATCAACAAATTTTCCCATGGCAACCCAACCTTTAGAAATCATAATTTCCCTTTCAGAGTTCCCACATTAGTCAGTATTCACTTTCTTTAAATCATGCATTCAACCCAATTCTTATAATGAATTCCCATAACCATCCCAACAACCCATTGTTTAAATTACCTTTGATCTACATTTCTACAACTACCACTGCCAATATCCCCTTGGAGCATATGGCACAATGGAAGAAACATGGTTCCAAAGGTAAATGTTAGTAGCAAATGAGCATTCTCCTGTAACTATTGTCTAATCCCTTGAATTATTATAGTGCAAGTTTCTTACTCCAAACTACTATTCACAATCTACCAACCCAAAGCGAAAGAAGAAAAAAAAGCCAAAAAAAACTTAGCCGTTTTCCACATGGGTTTGGTCCTTCATATAGTAACAACAACTTGAACTCCTTAATATGCATCTTTCCAAAATTAACACATCCGCAACTCATACACATCTTCAAACCACTTCATCAAGTGCAACTAGACACAAAACAAACGCCAAGCATTGCCAAATACACAAATAACACTTGCACTACCATCGAAAGTAATCTACAACAAAATAAAACACAAGAAAACAAAGCATAAAGGCTAGATGGCCTTTTCCACATTCAACATCAATTGCTTAGTTTTTGTCACCTTTTGAATTATGACAATTGATGGTATTGTTCCATCCATTTAAGGTTCATCAACCTTAATTTTGTACCACAATATAACTACAAACATCAATGTTTTGAAACTCAAGGTCAAACAACATAGCCAAGACACATAGAAAAAAATAGAAAAAGGGTTTGGTCCTTCCCACACCAAACCCTAAACCTCATTTCCAAATTACGTACATAAAACATTTGACTTCTATTTGCATCTTTTCTACAAGGATACCTATGAGCTATTGATTTTTTTGTAACATGTTATGATCTTATACTATTGTTACGCTAATTTGTTGATGCAACAACAACACGTGTGAGAAAGAGCAATAGCCTACAAAGCTTATCAATGAAGTTGGGAGGACGTCATCACAACAATTAACTTTTATTTAAAGCAAAGTTTTGACCTTGAAGAAATTTTGAAAGACCATGGATTTCTCAAGTCCTTTAGTTTTCGAGCTTACAACCAAGATGGCGGAGGAACATGATCATCATCAACACAAGCAAAATGGGTTTGTAGAATCAAAGAATGTGATGAAGAAGGATGATGATGTTGTAATAGCACAAAGGAACATGGGTGTCACAACATAAAACCACATTGTAAAATGGTGAAAATGCAATCCTCGAACATTTATATCCTCATGAATGCAATGCTAGGGAAAATAAATGCACATTACTTCTACTTCCAAAAGAATTATTATCACTTGCTAATTCTACTACAAATACTTAGATGGTAATCATGTATCATTCCATGTAGACGATAATGAAATAAAAAAGACTTGTCCTTTAAAGATAATCTTAACGTCTAAACATATCACTAATCTAGTTAGTGAAACCCGTAGTGGAGTTTAACACAAGAACAAAAAAGAGGGGATTAGAAGGTAATTACTTTCAAAACCCTGCAAGGTACCTTCAAAGATGGATAATCCAATCTAATGAGTCTACATGCTTCTAACACTTGTTGTCTTTTGTTTACAATGCCTACAAACCCTCTATAGTTACTTCCTACCATATGTAATGCATGTAAACCCTCTATGGCTACAACTTATTGCTTATTGTTTATAGTGGTTTTCCCCACCTTATAGACCTCCATTTTGAAGCCTACCTCCTTGTTGTTGTTATTTATTAGCAATTATTGTCCTATGGCCAAAAAATGTTTCCACTAGTATAAAACCCCCCCTTTTGCAATTACGTTTTCAACTAATGTTCAACTACAAACCAAGTTGAAAACTACAAATATAATTGCAACTTATTTTTTGCAATTAGGAAATTTTTTTGCAACTTCTAGCCATTAATGTTGACAAGTACAAATTGAAAGTGAAATTATAATCTAAAATGTATGCCACATGTCAATACCACAACAATAACCACTACGTGCCACCGCTTGCCAATTTAATTGAAAATTGTTTTATTAATCTAATCGAGTTGTCAACTACATTTGACTAGTGGATGAACTTCATCCGTTAACTAGGCATGACGTCAACAAAAAATATAATTACAATTTCAACTAGGTTGTAACTATGTAACTTGAACATTTCGACTATATTACAATTATGTAAATTGAACATTTGGCCAATGGCTTGGTGACATGTGGCACATTCATAAATTTTGGGGTCAATAAAATAATTAAATGACACATGTCACATCCACGTCAATAGGTTAGGCCACATGGTGCCTAAACATAGGTGATGCACCCTCAAGCTCATAAATAGACTCAAATGTGAATCCAAGGTGAAGCAATAGAAAGATAAAAAATTGGGGTACGCTCCCTGGCTCACAACACTTCGAAGGTTAAAGGGCGTGTTGGAGCTCCGAAATGGGGATTAAGATGAGTGACAAGTGGGTCAATTATTCACATAGACTTGCACAAACCAAACAACAAGCTGATCAATGCATAGTTAGAGTTTTTTTGGTGCACGGACGAACCACGAGCAACACGGACTCACAAGACTCACCACAGCCCAGACTTGGGGGAAACCACCACCTTCCTCCTTATAATATTTTCTATACCTAGCCATGGGGCCTACACCCAAATGTCATTTTGTCCTAAAACTCCCAAGTTGCGAATCCCGAAATTTTCAAAATTAGGACTCCCACAACTTTGGAGGCCTATAACATCTTGTGTAGACCTCTGATTAAAGTGAAGTCTAAAGCAAAGTTGTAGCCCTCATCGAGAACTTTCCAAAGGTATGTAACAAACCCCTTCACATAAGTAAATTAGGGTGATTTGTGAGTTTTAGTGATTGGGAATCAAATTGGCAATTTGATTCCTAGCCCTTCTTTTAGCCATAACTTATGTTTTAAGTACCCAAATGGGTCATGCAAGCCCATTTTAGACATCTAAGTTTTAAAATCATTCTAATGATGTAAAGAACTCTTAAATCCAATGAATTTCGACACCTAAAATTGCTCTTTGAAAATTCGGAAGTCCATAAGGACTTGAACTCCCAAAGTGGGAGCTCACTTGGGAGTGTGTGGGTTCATTCCTTCACATTTCCTACATTTCCAAGAGCATGAAATGTGATTATTGAGCTTCACTTTTGACTTGCACCTTTATAAACCCTTGTTTTAATCATAAGCCCAAAGTTAGGGTTGCGACAATAGGTCATGTCTCTAAGCATGTAAACTAAACCTAAACATAAGCCATTTAACTTAGGCATAAATTAGGGCTAGACCTAGGCACCTATGTTAGGCTTAAATTTAAACCACATGGCAAATAATAAATGAAATCCTATTTCATTTTGTTTAACCTTTAAGGTTGAACATTTTAATTAGCTCGTCCCAAATGGATATGACATTTTCATGTTTATTATGGTCTTTAACAATTCTAATGCACCCCTTTATATAGTTTAGATTCATGGAATGGAAACCAAACAATATGGAATAAATATTTTAATTATAACTTAGTGTAGACACGCCTATCATTAAACACTTAACGATGGATCATTATAATTTTCTTGTCCATGGTCTGTTATTTTTGAAACTTAAAACAATTTTGTAATCCTCCATTTGGTGCATCAAATTTATAAAAAATGCTCCAATTTAATGGAAAATGAGCAAAATATGCCCTTTCAAAATAAAAAGGTTGTGTTTCATATTTTTTCATAAGTGTTCGATATGATTTCAAAGTTTAAGCTCTTCAATTTTATTTTATTTTTCATTTTCACTTTAAACAAGTTTTATAGATTTTGAGATAGTGCATCTATAGCCTTTGAAATCATTCAAAATGAGTGAAAAATGATTAAGATATAGTTGTTGGAAATAAGGGGGGTCCTGAAACAAAATATCACGCTTTCTCTTCTTGTGTTTTCTGCTTTGTTCTTTTGCTTTTGAGGTTCAAAAAACATTTGTAGCTCTTTGTTTTGCACTTCCAATGACATAAGAAACATTCAATTTGGTTCCGAAACAAAAGAAAATTGGAAAGTGTTAGGTGATAAAATACCATTTGGTGATAGGCATGTCTACCCTAATTATAACCTAGTTGCAACCTAATTACAACTCAAATAATTATAATTTAGTTGTTCAAGCTAGTTTAAACTTAGTTAGGCCTTGACCTAAACTAATAATCTACCTAGCCTAGGTTTACCTACTTAACTTAATTAATTATAGTAATTATTCATCAACTATTTTTAATTGTATAGTTGTTTAATTAAACATATTATCGTTTATTAAATAATATGGTGATTAGTTTTTTTAAATCAAAAATTAAATTTAAGTATCTATTAAATAATAAATTATCACTGAATTTTTTTATATTTCAAAATTCATTATAATTTTTTATTAACATTTCATAAAACAAAAAATTAACTCAAATAAAAATATTCAATAATAAAATTTAAATAATATTTCAATTACAACAATCATTATAATGTAACGATAATTAATAATTGACTACAATTACAACAACAACATTAATAATAATATTGTAGTTAGTAGTTAGGCTAGGCTAGTTATTTATCTATTTTTTAATTCGTATTTTTATCTAACTTGTTGGAACTATTAAATGACCTAGTATTAAAAAAAATAAAATGATTAAAAATATTTGAAAATATATTAGTATTAAATAATAATAATTTCTGAAATTATATGATAATTTATGAATATCTTTACTAATTAGTCTAATCATTATATAGTTTAATCATAAATCTAAAAATACAATAAAATAAAAATTGGAACTAATAGCCAAAATTAGAATAAAAATTAAAATATTTATAAATATTTATTATGTATCATTACATAATATGTTGTAAACTATTGAATCTACATGGGAATAATAAATTACATGTGCATTGAACATATTCTAAATATATATTAATTAAATATCATTATTTGATATGTTGTAAACTAAAATTGAATTTACATAAAAATAATAAATTATGCATGTATTGAACATACACATTATTAAATTGATTTATATTTCATAATTTCCTTAAAATATATTTTCAAATTAAACTATAATATTTATATGCACAAAAAAATTCGTCATACAAAACCATTCATGTATACAAAAAAATTTACATGTACCTTAGTAATTAATGGATTTTTATTGTAATTTTAAATATATATTAAAACATCGTATGTATAAAAATGAATAAACATTGAAGTTCCACAAAATTATTAATTATGTATCATTACTTGATTTTTTGTAAATTAACATTTGCTTTACAAAGAAATAGTAAATTACATATATTGAACATACATTATTACAAACTCATATTTCAGAATTTCTTTAAATTTTATTTTGAAATTAAATTTTAATGTTTATATGCACAAAACAAAATTGCATGATTCATAAGCATTCATTTACACAAATATAATTTACGTATAGTTTAATGTTTAATGAATTTTTATTGCAATTTAAATACAATATTGAAATATCATGTCTATAAAAATTAATAAACATTAAAGTTCCACAAAAAGTATTAATTATGTATCACTATTTGATATGTTGTAAACTAAAATCCAATCTACATATAAATAATAATTAGGTGTAACAAACATGCACATTATTACAAAATTATATTTCACAATTTCCTTAAATTTTATTAAATCAAAGTTTAATATTTATATGCACAAAAAAATATTTGCATGATATGTAACCATTCATTTTATATAAAAACAATTTACACATAATTTAAACTATTAATGAAGGTAGATAGTTTGTTTTGTTTTATTTTATCATGTTAAAATTTTCCAAACCAAATTGCTTCATGTAATGCTATTGATATCTTTGAAAATCTAACAATGAATAAAGGTGCACTAATTTGGGTTGAAAGTTTTTGGAGCTACAATGCAAAGGGTATTGATTGTTGAACCATTTTATTAGTAAACATTAATAAAATCATAAATAAAAATTTTATTTGAATCCAAATGTCTCTCTCTATTTTCACACACACCTTCTACCCAAGAGAGGGATCTCATAGAAAACTCCAATTTTTAATACAATGGATGATTCACAATTCTCCTCTTGTCCTTTTAATCTTCCTTTTCAAGACCACATAAGGCCCATATCCTCCACATTAAAATAGGTCTTTATCTTAATCCTTCCTAAAAATCCACTACATGATTTGTTGATTACCACCAACCATTCAACTAACTAATCCCCATTAGCTTCATTGGGGTTTCATCCTTTAATAATGGATGGTAAGTTTACCACTAATAACTGTCTAGTTATTAGGATGCCCCATCATGCTAGCTAACCTAGGGATTTCTACCTTTAACACACATCATTCCAAATAGAACTTCTTATTAAAATAAAATGAAAATAGAACCAAATGCAAAATATATACTTAAAAGAAGTATACAAGACAACAAAAAAACACCTAAAGGTAACATGCAACAATAACAACATTCCAAATGATCACACCCTCTCCAAAATGTACACAACACATTGCAACATGAATAGATCAATTTGATTACAACAAAAAATGAAAGAGAAACTTTACTTCTCACAATAGGTTCAAATGCATCTCCAAATTTTTGCATTGAAGTTATGACGGCATTTAGTAATCGATGCCTAGTGTGGACTTGACATTGATAGTTTGTTAAAGTTTAAGGTGAAAATGTTAGTTTCGTGATGATAAAATGCCCAAAATAACATAGGTTAATGTTATTTCAATGTTAAAGGGTACACTTTAAACACCAAATGTGGCATGGGTTTAAGTATCATTGGTAAGTAGGTAATGCACTTAGTGATTACTAGGTAGGTAATACATGTGAATAGTTTAACCATTGTGGTGAACTATGAAATAATAATAAACAAAAAAGGTGTTTCACATGCATTCACCATTCATCCTTCATGATGCATTAGTAGGTGCTTGTTCATTCTAAGTAGTATTTCAATAAATATATTATCGATGTATGGAAATAAATATTTAGAGGTACTAAAACTTTTTTCACAACTTTCAATTTTCTGACAATTGCAAATAAAGGGTGCTCGTCCAATTTGCATAAAGTTGGGAAAAAAAAATCAAAAAAATTATAATGTAAGACATGACATCGAAATCAACCACCTTTTTCATGATAAACTTATTCAAGTATTCCATAACAAAAAAATGTCACAAAAGGTTTTTTTAAAAGGAATATTAAAGTTGAAATTTCTACAAGCCCTTGTATTTGCTTCTAGGCCTAGGGGACATAAAATGTTGATATCAAGGTCAATGATTTTTTTGGGGGATGACACAAAACAAATTGCAATCATCAAGGAGACATTTTTGCCACATTTAGCATTAAAAAAATATGAAAGTTAAAACAATTAAGCATCATTTTATATATTGTTGCCTACCTATTGGAACCTAATGTAAAATGTGGCAAAATTTTAACCCAAAAAATTTGTGTTTAAAAAAATAATTCTATTTGACAAATTTTGATTAAAAGAACACTAGTTGGATGGTATGTTACATTGGTCTTGATCATGTTTCATGTGTTGCTAGGGTAAACACATTAATCATCAAATAATGGTCAACAACCAAACATCTCAATAATGCAAAACCTAGCTAATCAATGGTTGCACTTGCCCTTGTCACCATTCAAAGATACACCTATGATTGAATGTCCAATCTTGAATTATTTTGTTCATCAACGTTCAAACATAAAGTGAGTTGTGTGTTTGTTTATGGTTGAATGAAGGCAATTATAACAAATTTGATCTCCTTATGGTATGGTGATGTTTGGTGATGGGATGTGAATGATCACATTTTAATGCAAACAACTCATCATAAATAAGATAAAACAAAGTGGGCTAGTATTTTAATGTTTGGTTATGGGGTTTGATTTGTCACATTAAAAGGCATGCAACTGACCATAAATTTGCAAAATTTTAACAATCTTACAATGCATAAAGATCAATTTAAATAATTAAACCTAACAACACACAAACAAATTTGTGAATAATCTAAAATAATACACCTTGCAACTCCCCCCCCAATCTTATGCACTTTGCAATCCCACCAAAACAAAACATCGTAGGAACAAATTATTCCAAGGAAAAGTTGAATTCATTTGAACACCAATTTTCTCAATTCTATTCCTTTCAATTATGTATGTATGTCCTTCCCAACTAGTGCAGTACATGAACTCCCATCTTTTTTAGGAATCTTAATTCCTAATGCAAAAATTTTGAAACCTAAAGTAGAAGGTCAAAAATCAAACTTGAAATTGAAACTAACAATTGAATTTAATGATATAGGAACTAAAGGCCTAGACAAGGTTTATTGCAATGAGAGATTCAAGAAATTCTTGTACTATTCTTGGGTCCAATAATTTGCTATGAAAAAAACAAGAGTTTTACAATTGGGTTACATTTTTCAATTATAAAAACCAATTGTAAAATTCAACATATAAATACGGTGCTAGTTGCATCCAATAAGTTGCACTAGTTGCATTGGACATGACGTGGTGTATATGTTGTTCCACATCATCATATATGGTGAATGAAATACATGCAATGTAATGCAACTACTTTGCAATTAAAATGTTAAAATGTACAATTCACAATCAAATTTTTTTTGAAAACATAAAATGATGTAACACACGTGGCAAATTCATCAATCTCCATTCATTTAACTTGGATGAAAATAGTTCCAATGATTATAGTTGCAATGTTTAAGTTGTCTTGTAACTAAAAGTTTGGTTATGGGGTTTTAAGTAGTACAATAGTTAAATTTAATATTACTATACAATTGCCAAAAGTGGTGTTAATATTTTTTTGTGATTTTTTGGTAGTGTATCAGAATGGTGGTTATATTGCAATTAATGTTATTAGTAAGGTGAAAACACACCATGGGGAGCCAAGATTGTGAACTTCAACCATGTCATTATTAATAAGGAATTTCACAATGTTTTTGCATGTTATAGTAGGTCAAAACACAAAAATCAAATGCCAAAGAAACTATAATTTTTAGTTTCAAATGATGTGATGTTAGAATATGTTTGTGCAAAATTAGTGTATATCACAATGTATTTTAAAATGAAAATAATTTTAAATTTTTATGATATTTATAATATATACTAGACATTATGATTGCATATGATTGGGATAGGTTTGTGAGCAATGTGAAAATTTTGACAATTATCATATCACAAATGGGTTTTTAAAAATGCAATGATCATAAATATGTGGTGAATTAAAAATTCGACAAACAATCATTTTCAAATGGAAGTTGACAAGAAATGTGATGTGGGTCCCTTTTTAAAATTAAGTTTCAAAAAAATTTAACTGATTAATTCAAACCAAAAATTAGTGCAATCTAAAACAAAAAACAAGGTTTATTATATTGTATATATTGCTCCTTGAATTTAATATTTTAATTTTAATTATTTATTGGAAATAATATTACATAACATTAACTTTGTGAAACCCAAAATTAAATGCAACACATTTTGAAGGTGTATACTTT
>Ga0116231_10010993_pt1 | contig 14190 bp, 9 predicted proteins | sample S1TSphgellanicum_2_FD_89695 | JGI IMG/M metagenome (GOLD analysis project Ga0116231, IMG submission 89695) | Host-associated microbial communities from peat moss isolated from Minnesota, USA - S1T2_Fd - Sphagnum magellanicum MG | ecosystem: Host-associated > Plants > Peat moss > Unclassified... | reverse complement strand
TACTGTTACTATTACTTCTAATGAATAATGGACGTCCAACAGTTGCTCTTTGAGATTTTATGCGTCTCCTTGAGAAGCGCCCTGTTGGGGGGGGTGTTTAAGGGGGGGGGGGGGGGCCCTACTAATGGGTGACCTGTGGGATGATGATGATGATGATGAGCTAGTGTGAATTCATCATCTAAGTGAAAATCTTGAGGCTACTTTTGAAGACTTTCATCACTCTTGGGTCACAATGTTGCCATTTGTGGGTGCTAATAATGACCACATGATATGTGTCCTTCTTCCACAAGTTCCAGACTTGTTCTGTTCCACTTTCATTCGTCCACAAGTCTGGTTGTTTGTTGTCCTTGCCTTGGTAGGCAAGGATGTTGTGTTTAGATTCATTATAGAGCATAGTAGCTTCAAGGATTTCGGCCCCCTAGGTAAAAGTAGGTTTATTTTTATATGAAGATTTTTGAAAGATGATATTTTGGCTTGTGTTGAAACTTGAGATTAGTTATTATAGAGTTATAATATGTATCTTGAAGGATTTTGGTTTTTATTTAGAGGCTTTTTTTGAAAGATTATATTTTTGCATGGTGAAATATTTGAGTTCTCATAATTCTTCTTTTGTATTAAGGTACTTTTTAATGTAAATGGCAAGGCCACGGTGCGATACACCCTTTTTGTCTAATGAGGAATCTCGACTGGTTGGTATACTAAATAACTGTACCCTATGACTGATGTTCAGCACAAAAAATCATTTGCAAAAGGTCTAGCTGAAAAAAAGAGAATTCTTTTTTACTGATATTTGTCAAAATTGTTGAAAATTGAAAACCATTGGGGTTGCTTGCTGTTACAAATGCAAAACACAATAAGTATTTTGCATACTTAATTCTTCAACTGTTTGAAATTATGGAAAATTAAATTTGATATTGTTGAACCTCATTATTTTAATAAATAAATAAATAAATATTCGACAAAGAAGTGCCAAACATCAGTTGTAGTAGGTATGGGTTATACACCCCTAGTTCATACCCCTGTCATTAGCATAGGCCAACAATGACAAAGAACACAAGTAGGCAAAAAAACTTTCTTGTAGCCAATGAGGTGAAGCAGCATGCACCCAGTGGGGCATAGGTTTTTTTTTTTTTTTTCCTTTTGGGGAGGGTGAGGGTGTTAGATTTTTTATGTTCCAAATTGTTCCTTCACATTATCCCATATCATTTGTCTTAAGTTTCACTCTTGTAACCTATATAAGCAGCCTGAAGAAGGAGATTACAACAAATTTAATTTTGGGATTCTGCATAGCTTTTATTTTATTTTATTTGTTGTGATGGGTCAATCAAAGATGCCCCAAACAACAGGAAACTTTTGGGATCCCGACAACTACTAATTAATATGAGTCACAATATGAGTCAGCATGAAGTTTGTTGCACACAACGTTTTTTTTCTTGGCAATTTTTTTGCCAAAAAGTGAAATTAGAAATTAAAAATTCAAAGGTTAAGTGATTTTGGAGGGTTTCAAGTTTCAACCACCAGATTCCAAATGTGAGAAAAAAAAAAAAATGTAAATTTTGCCAAATTTTGTATATTGGTTTTTCAGTGTGTAGCCATAGATATAAAAGGTTGATTAAAGATCATAATCGGTTTATGTCTACACATGTCTAAATCTTCGTGGGATGATCACCATTTTTTTTACATCTTCCTTCCTATGGATGATGGTCACTTAGGCTACATTAAAAGTTTCCTTTAAAAATATAATTTGGTTAGACGTGGTGTTCATCTACTTTGCTAAATGGCACACACCATCTACACTATCCCAAGGGTAACTGTAGTAGGCCAAAGTGAACCAACTATTGTTGGGCAGTTGCTGATTTGGCCACTTAGAAATATTGATTCCAGTTTTGGTTAGTAAAACCCGATGTTGTTTGGGTATTGAATCAAAATCGAGAATCAGACTGATTTTTAGCCCAATTCTCTCCAAAAGAATCAACAATTATCAACCTGAGTGATACCTAAGTTGATACCCACCTAAAAGGATATATAAGTTGAGAGAACAAATTCAATAAGAATTGGATTCTTTGAGGTAATTTGAAAACCTAAACCCCAAGTAGGTTATAATATAATCCTTTGAATCTGGTTTTTTCTAAGTTAATAGGTTAGTAGTTGGTGTTAGTTAGGGTTAGTTTTAGGGTTTAAGGCAAAGAGGAAGCAAATAAAAAGAAACTTTTGTTTGTATAAAAGGAACCCCATTCCTATTGGGCTCACTATGTTTTTTGTGTTTGTTTTTGTTTGTTTATTGTGCCTTTTCAAATTATTTGCTTGTTTCCTTGTGTTCGTTTTTTTGTTGCCTTTGCATTGTTGTTTGTCATGGCCAATGTTACATTTGTTGCACACCATTGCTATGTTACTCATTATTTTCTTTGTTGCTTGTCATCACTTTTGTTGATCATCCTCACCCAACTGCTCATCGTCACACTATTATTCATTGTTGCCTTTGTTGTTCATCATCACCATACTACTTGTTGTCACGGTTGTTGCTCATTCTTGCCTTGCTACTAAACTAAACAATAGCACCACTTTTACATGTCACCTTGTTGCATACATGTCATCACCTTGCTATTCATCTTATTTCCCCCCATTTTTATGGTGATGGTACCTCCTCCCACCCCAACCTTCAATGTGCAAGTTACTTGTAGTTGTAGCATTATGGAGTTTGCAAGAACAATAATCTTTGCTTTTTAAAAAGGGGATTTTTTTCCTTTTGGTTTTTTTTTTTGGCTTCTCTTGTATGGTTTTTTTTATTGCTTGCAAAGGTTTGTTTGCATGTTTTGTTTAAGTTTTGGGTTTTGAGTAGATTGGGATTGTTGAATTTTTGTTGTGATTTGTTTGTGCAAGGTCATCATCTATTACAAATGACACTTTAATTTGACGTGAAAGGGATTCATTTTGACTTGCACTCAATAAGCCTATTTGTGCAAACAAGGATTGATATTCATTTTCACTTGCATATTTTCATCAACATACATTTTTTGCAATATGCATTATCTTGAGAAAAGTGAATGATGACTTGTACATGCTTGTAATGCTTGTAGTGTTTACATGTATGGTTTATTGAAATTAAATAATCACAACTACCAAAACCAAAAATTAATTAATTGTTTGGCTTTCTAACTCTAGTCCTTTAACAAATTTTTGAAATATGGAATCAATACATATGGAGGGGAGTTTTGAGATTGTCATGAATAAAATTGAGACTACATTGGAGGAGAGAATTGAAGAGGAAAAATATGAAAGTTCTAAAACATTGCCAAGTTCATAATTAGATAGTGATGAGACACTACATTTAACAATGAAAATATTGTATGAACATATAATTAGTTGTAAACCTCATGGCATAAATTTATTTTGTTGGGCATTTTATTGTGTTGATGATAGGTCAAAATTGGATGTGGATATCCCACAATTGATTTGTTGTGTGATCTCTTATAATAATCCAATGTCTTTTGCAATTTTCAACCAAAGGACAAGGTTGAAGAAAGGTCTAGTGTTTTATTTTTTAAATAATGGTTTAATTGCATTGAAGAAACATTTGAATGCAAACCATGGATTAAATGCAAAGAAATTTGAAGAAGAAATGAAGATAGAAAGTCCAATGGAAAAATAATTTGCAAAAAAAAAAAATTGTAATAAATGGGAATGTAATCTCTAACTTTTTGTGGCCATAGATTTTTATAAAGAAGATCATGTGCACCAAAAAACATTTGTGAAGAACTTGGGTCTTCTTGTTGTCAAAAAACATCTTCCCATTTAGTTTGTTCAAAGTATATAGTTGAAGCACTTGGTAATGCAATTATACCCTTGTGTTATTTTCCCTTCGAAAAAACCCTTTAGTCATGAAGTGTTATCAAACCTAGTTGAGAAGACAAAACAAAGAAATCTCTTAAAAAATTTGGTAAATTGTGTTTTTACAATTGAAAGTTTTGATTTTTGAATGTCCAAAGGAATGCATGATATTTTTGCATTGGTTGTGAAATTTTTAGGAAAAGATTACATGCCAAAACATATTACAACTAATTTGTTTGAATTATCTAAAATTTCAAGTCAAGCATTTGTAAGAAATCTATAAGATTTAGAACATTATGGATTATCAAAAAAGATCCTTGATTATGTGAAGGATGAAGGGTCAAATATGAATACCATGATAATTGTTCTAAAGTCAATAATTAATTGTGAAACTTTGGGCATTTCTAAAAGTTTTCAAGTCACATGTTTTGAACATGCCTTTTTAAAGGTTTTTAATATGCAACTACTACAAAAAGAATGTCTAAAGACTTGAAATAAGTTTCCAACAAATCTACCCAATCATATTTGCAAAAATGTATGACATGGTTTAAATGTTGTGAAATGAAAGACAAAAATGGATGAAAGTTTACATTACTACGTGCCTTAAGCACCAAAAATTGAACATAGAAATCAAAACAAGGTGACATACAAGTTGCTTTATTATTATCTTATGTAGTGTTTTGAATATTTTCATTGTAGATTTTTTCCTTATGATTGCAAAATCAAGTTTTGTAGGTTTACAAGCATGATCATGCTTAAGGAAGCTTTTCAATTTCTACAAGTTATTGACCCTTGTTATAGCAAACAAGTTAATGTTAGGGTCATTAGCCATGCACCCCTCCTCTCACATGACATATTGCAAACTATTATAGACATTTTGTTTCTTATTGTCACTATTTTTATCTTAAACCAATCAAAAGGTCATTGGTTGTTGAGTGATGCCTTGCATGTAACCATTTCCACAAGCCTTAAACTAAAGGAAAAAATGAACTCTCTTCCTCTTTTGGAAATTTTGATTGATGATGATTTAGGTGTGGATATTGAGTTGGGAATTATGCAAGGAACATAAATATTTGCATCCCTTATTTCAAGTTGAAAGTTCTTTTGTTGACAACATTGATCAAAATAATAATTTGGATATCTTTGAGATGGTTGCAAACATTAATGAACTTGCAAAAAAAATATTTAATTGAGAATTGTTAATATTTCAAAGATATCAAGTCATTGCAAAAGACATCAAGTGCTTTTTGGAGTGGTGGAGGAAACATGAATCCATGTTTCCAACTGTTGGTTTTTGAGCTAGTCAAATATTGGGGATTATAAATTTTCAAATTGAAACAAAAAGATTTTTTTCCTTTATTGATATATTATCCAAATTGAAGAGGTGGCACTTATAATCAAATAACCTTGAGAAGTTGATATTTATGAGTAAGAATCAGCCCAATGATGCAAGGGTTGGTTACAAGGCTCCTTATAGTTTGGTGGAATTAATAGAATATGAAATACACTTAAACTTCAAAGGAGGAATCAGATGGATTTAAAGGTTCATTTGAGTGAGATGAATCAAAGAAAATTAATCTTGTATTTTTTATGTGAATAACTTATATTTCAAAATGTGATCTAATGCTTTTGTTTTAAATATTAAATATTTGTAATGAAACTTCAAGCTTGTTGGGTTTTATTTTAACTCATGAAATTTTTGAAATTTTGAAAAATAATTCCTTAGATTAAGTATAAAATTTTAAATTGATGTTAAAGAATTATTTAAATGTAACTGATTAATTTAAATGGAGAAAAACCCAAAATTGTGAAATAACTAGTCTTGAATGAAGTTTTTTTTTAAGAATCATGAAGGGTGTTAAAATTTAAATCTTAAAAATGGAACCATCTAGGTTATTTGATTATAAAATATTCAATATCAAATTAGCCAATCATTGAAAAACTTTAATAATCAACAAACATAGAATCAAGTTTTAAAACCAAATCCAATTTTAGATTTGGAATTGAGTAGCACCTAATTTTGGAACTAGAATTGAAATTTTTGAAAACAATTTTTTGGGGGGAAAAAATCTATAACATGTAATTTACTACTGACTTTAAATTGGGTATGATTTTGAAAACCAATACTAATTTTTTTAAAAACCTATTAGACCCAAACTAAATGTGGAGTTCTAATTTTTGTGAAACCAAAACCAAACCATTTAAAATTGTTTTAAATAATCAAAACCAATTTTTTTCACAAAATTCAATAACTACCCAAGACTTCAACAAATAATTGCAAATACACCATCCATTGGAAGCCTCTTATGTCTCAATTGTGGGTGCAATTGATCCAACCCCCAAGACTACACCAATTAGGATTTCCCCATTTTGGTATGAAACTCCACTTTACTATTCACTAAGGTGGTTGGATTTCATTTTGGTTGAAGGAAAATAAACAAAGTGACCAAAAAAAATTCTAATGTTTCATTTCCCACTAGCCTAACTACACCTTTCTCACCCTCCTTCCTCATCTTTTCCTTTGTTTTTTCTTTTGAAGTTCCCCAACACTTGAAGCTCTCCAATGTTCTCCAAGCTTATTCTTCTTGCTTTTTATTTTTTTATTTTCCTCTTCTTCTTCTTTGTTTTATAAGGTGCCATTGTCACTACCATCACCATCAAAGAAGGAAAAAATGTACCTTTTTTTTCTTCTTCTTTGTTTTATTTGAATTTTTTTGGGCATTTTTTGTTATTAGGTCTACTTTTCTTTTCATTGTTGCAAAATAAGAACTTATTTTTCTTTTTCTTTTTGCTATTACTAAAAGAGCTTTGATAAGTTTTTAAACATTTAATTTATTATTTTTTAACAAAGTTTTTTGTCCTTCAACTGAATCATGATACAAATTTGTTCTTTTACTAAATTAGATTTCAAGGTGCAACGAAAGAGGTTTTTGTGGTGGATGTGGTTCAACTCGTGCTTCAACACTATCAACTTTTCAACCATCATCATGTGACAAAGGTCACAACAATTGCAACAACCTATCGAAGGAAAATGGGCCACTTTAATGATTCATTTTTTTGAAAGATAATCCACCTTTAAAATAATGTTAGACCATTGTAGCTTAGCTTGTGGTGGGATTTTATTACATCTCACCACCATTTTCATAATGTAGTCATTTGAACATTTTTGTATTTTTTGTGCATTTCCATGGATATATTTTAGTAACTTTCTATTCATTTCATTTTCCAAAAGAAAAAATTCCAATCTCAATTTGTGGGCTTGATCACCTTATGCCATATTGCACATACTTAACAAGCCCCATTCCACACAATACCCCATCCACCATGAATGGTTTACATTAACCATCAAACAAACGAGTAATACCTTCATCAATGAAGGTTCATGGTCAATCTTAACATGGTTAACAATGCAATACCCTCCTCATTATGGATAAATCCTCTCTTTTCCTATAATGTGATACATGCATATTAACTTCAAGTAGAAAATGTATTGCAATACCTACATACAATTGTATCATGTATTTTCATTAAGGGCCCCCCTTGGTGCATAACAAGGTTTGAATATGTAAGTATTGCAAAAACTTATTTCACCATCAACCGCATATGGTCCACCAAATGCAATACTTGCAATCATTCACTTAAAATCATTGATGCCATTGATTTTTTCACCCAACATGTTAGAATTGAAAAGATTTAAATTAGTTTTGTTTAAGTTCCTTGGTAAATGCCCCATGTCATTATGACCCAATATGAAGGTATTGTGAAAACTTGGTTCATCATCATTTAAGTCCTATTGCATCATGATTGGTCCATTATATGCAATACCCACATGATTGTTGTTTTATGTATTTTCATAAAAGGGTTAAAAAAACTTCATTAGATGAAGCTTAGGGGGGGTGAACAATATGTAATACATACACAATATCTTCATTTGTCAGCAAGAACATCACAACCTTGGTGGGGTTTTAAAGTAGGTAGGTAGGTTAGTAGGCAAGTAGGAATAAATCAATAGCTTAAAAAGTAGGGCAGGGTGTTGGGTGTGGTTAGATTTGAAAAAAATAAACAAAAAAACAATTTTTAAAGATGGGCAAGTCTAAACCAAAAAAGAAAAGCACAAAAACCAAACTATGCTAACATGTGTGGTTGGCATAGGGATAGGAACCAACAAAAAATCAATGGTCATCCAAACACGTACATCCCCAACTATTGTAGTCATGGGAGTTAGTTTTATTATTGTTTGATGATTATACCTTTAAATTTGGATTATATCCACAAATTAATGTATCCATACTTTGAATCTATATTTTTTCATTATTTTCCATTATCCATATATGGCAAAACTTACTACATGGACATCCAATAAACATCCCTAACATATTCGTTAGTTAGTGGTATTATGTTTTTAAGATATGGATAGTGGGTGTATACATATTTGTTATAAGCAATTATTGGCTATTTGGATATTGTAGCTAAGGTTTAAAGGGACAACTCAATATACGTTCATTTGTTAGAGTTTAAATACTCGAGATGATGGAAAATGCAATGATCATAGTCAATGTCATTGTCTTGGTGTTTGTTTGTTATTCTATCATGGAACATTCAACATTCTTGTGTTTTTTTGTTTTGCATTCCATGGTCATGGTTTTGTATCTTTTCTACCCTTTGTGTTTATTTGTTAAACAAGTGTGTGGTGTGGAATGCAAAGGCACATCATCATAATCTTTTGCCTTGACAATGATGTATTTGTTGTCTTCCCCTACTATGCAAGTAAAATATTTTTTCATTACCTATTGTGCATTGCCATATCTTATATTCAAATGTGGAATTCGGCAACCTAGTTACCATCAAGGAAAAAAATAGAACATGTCTTTTGTCTGCTTACCATCATGCTGCAGCCATTGTCCTACAACAGTTATTGTCATGCAACAACCATCGTCATGCACATATTGTCATCGACAAACTTGAAAGAAGACCCCCAATCGCTTGCAGACCTCTGATAGTTGCTACCCACCATTTGCAACACTTATAGACACTTTGTAGCTACTACCTACTGTTGTAGTAACATTCTACTTTCTACAAACCTCAAACATAATAACTACCTTTTTACTACTATCTTCCATGGCAATTACCCTCTTGTAGTAGGTCTACTTTCATATTCTAGTAGCAAGTATAGAGAGTACTTTCATTCTAAAAGAAAAGAAGAACCAAACTAAGAAAACTAATAGTCTACATCAACCAAGAAGGAACTACTTTCCCTACCTTCCTAAAGGTCAATACAAATAAGAAGAAATAATGCACTTGATAACTTTTAACCATTATCCATTACATAACACCAAGTACAATATTCTTCCATGTTCTTCTCTTCTCCTCACACACACACACACTTCTTCCCCAATAGAACTTTCATAACCACATCCAATCTAGAATCATGCAAAGGAATGATGCACAATTCTCGTCCTTGAAGGATAAATAAGGAACCCAAGAAGGATATTCATCACACAAGGGTTGAGTCCTTATCTTCCTAGATTGTTTTATCTTTCTAGATATCCTTATCTTAATCCCTTCCATACATCTTCGTTAAGGTAAATCCATCCATCCCTTATCCATTCAGACTAATTAACCTATATGGCTTCACCTCTTAATAAATAGAAAATGGTAAATAAGATACTTACCATTAATAACTAAATAACTAGGATGCCCTTTTAAATGAAATAGACTAGGATATTATTTCTTGTAACTAGTATTTATTTTATTAAAATTCCTCCCATAATTTATTTTTGATTATTTTGTTCCATGAAGGTAGTGTATTGACAATATTACTATCTCTTAACACCCATAGTGTTAAGACAATTTTCTACCTTTAACATCCTCTTTTTCTATTATTATTTTGTTCTATAAGTGCATTGTGGTGTTCTTCTTGTGACTTCAAATCAAATTCATAACATGCTTGCCATAAGTTGAATCCTCCATTCAAACATTTATGTCTCATGGAAATTATGTGGGTTACAAGAATACAATTTGTCTTACAATTGAATATGATGCAAAGGTAATCATTCCCCTTTTTATGACTTGTTTTCATTTATTAACCCTAATGTTGAAAAATATAAAGTTGATGACTTAAATAACAACTTGAAAATGACATTAACATATTTGGTGTTGGAGCATTTGTGAAGGAATCTTCATGAACATTTGTTATTAGAAACTTGTAATTATTCAGGAAATTACCCATACTCATGGTTACATATGAAGATCCCCTTGCTTAGTGGCACATCAATGAAAGCAATTTCCAAATGTTGCATCATTGGCCAAAAAACTTACTAACATTTTTAAGTCACAAATTGAAATAGAACAAGTGTTTAGTCTTGTTGGGGTGTTGACATCTTTGTGGCATTGTCAGAAGAATTAGCTTAATGGTCCATGCATTAATTACAACAAGAAGGTGGATATGAAAGAATACATGAAAATGGAAACATCTTTGGTGGATGACAACTGTGACATGATTGAAGAAGCGTAATATTTCAAATAGTTGCATATTAATGATGACTAAGGTTGCTAAGGTGATGTTGTATGTGGGGTTGGGTGGTTTTGTGTGGAGTGTGGTTAGGAGACACATCCTCTTCTTTAGAAAAAAAATAAAAATGTTATATCCATATATTAAGGTTATGTTTGAAATTTAATAACCATATAACATTGATCAATTCACTTTGACTTCAATTGTGGAAGGACCCTAGTCCCCAATTGAATTGATTTCCAGTTCACCTTGGTGATCTACCATGTAAAGGAGGATAAATCCTTTGGGTAGGATAATAGGTGGCTATGAAACAACTAGATGCATCTATATGGTTAGAACATACTACATAGGTAAATATTAATGAGTCATTAGTAAATATATACTAAAAGTGAAAATTGAGCTACACATTGTGGTTAGTTGAGGAATTGGAATTCAATGGATAAATGTTTCATGTCCACCCACCATCCATTCCACCTCTAGGTTGAAGATTGGTTTGATGGACAAACTGAACTATTTGAGCTATGAACTTGTCCCAAATTTTATTCTAGCCCACCTATTGGCCTTTGTAAAATCTCAATTTGCATTGGAAGCTTAAAAATCTTATTGGTTTGACAAAGGTGAAACGATTTTAACACAACTATTAGTTAGAATCACAAGGTGGCCCTTGGCTACTTGTGTTGTTTTTTAGTAAGTTACAATATGGTATTACCTTCATCATTCCAACAATAATTAAATTATTTTCAATAAATTTTGATTTTTTTCAAAATTAGTTACTTAGAATGTCAAAAGTTTTAAAAATATGTTTCATTTCATTATTGATTGCTTGCTCTAAAGTTCAGTGTTGTGGTGTGTTTAAGTAGTGAAAAATTATGAACTTTGTTTCAAGCTTGCCATAAAGATTGATGTGCAATGTAAGTAATGCAAAATTATTTGGCATTTTTTTCTACATGTCAATTTTTATTTTTACTTCCAAAATGAAAAAAAAGGAAAGATTAAATATTCATTAATAAGATGTCATAATGGGAAAGGTAATATAGTTTTTTTTGGAACCCCCCCTCAAAAACCCAAACTATAGATTCCTAGGCACCCAAAAATATTCATTCATTTTTTCATTGTAGAATGGCCATAATATTTATAAAGTATATGTTTGTATCTTGGGTGTTGAAGTTGTGAACAAATGAAGTGATGAAATTTACAAAATTTCATGGGTGTGTCCAAGTTCACAACCAATTTTATGTTTAATTTGTACTCCACATTATTGTATTGGAAATTTCCATACCAACTACATATTCCATTTTAGGGGAGGGAGGAGGGGGTTGGAATCAAAAACTATACATACCAACATTATATTTCCTTGGAAACATTTTTTAAATGTCATGAATCACAACCAATGTTTTTTCTAGAGAACAAATTATCATCACTTGGGGATTAGAAACAAAGGGATTGGAACTAATGCAAAGAATTCTTTCAGAAAAAATGAACCAAAGTTGCCATATTTGGAGGTTGAAATTGCCAAAGTTAAAGAATAGGTTCTAGCATGTCACAAAAATATAATGGGGTTCGAAAAAAAATTACTTTCTTTTTTGACATGTAACTAAATTTGGCTAAGTGATCTTGTAGATGATGGCCAATCCACATACCTCACAAAATTGTGAAAAAAACCATGATGACAACATGATACCATACCAACAATTAATGTTTGACATTTCTATGTTGATTATTTATTTAAATAAATAAGGTTCAACCATTTTTGTTATAATTTTCCAAAATTTAAACATTTGAGGAATAAGTTTGAAAAATACATCTTGTGTGCATATATTTATATGCAAGGGAGTTGAACACCATTTCTTTCAAGAACTTTGCTAAATGCAACACAAGCTTCTTGCCCCAACCACACCCTGCATAGAACACAAAAGCACCTAGCCCCACACAACTCAACCAAAAGCCACCATCCTTGTTGGTGAACTCCATAAGTAGATCTCACATGAATACAATGATTGAATTATTTCAAATTCAAATTGTCATTCAAATTTGAGATTTTTGTACCCTTAAAGAAAAAAAAAGAAAAAAAAAATTCTTGATTTCACATTGCCAAGCCTAATCATTTTCCAACTCCAATTCCTCAAAATAATTTGATTCCTCAATCAAGTCATAATTTATTTAACTAATAAAATTTTGAACTTCCATAAATTCATTAAATCTATATGCCATGAATGACTCAAATAGGGATCATTAGGTTAATTCTTCACCACAATGATGATGCAATCTAAAATTTTCACTTGTAACTTGCAACATCTTAAAGTTGTCAACACACTAAAAAAATTGAACACACGTTCAATTCCAACTTGTGACCCCGATATTCCCAAGATTTGTTTAGCAAAGAAACAAATGTTTGGGAATCGTCTTTCATGATTGTACCACCAAACTAATGGTTTAACATATACAACAAAATTACAAATAACTTCTTGAATAAAACAATTCCCAAACAAGAAGTGCACACAAAGATTTTCCATAGATGCACTAACACCAAAGATGTTATTACCTTTAATAAAATCATTGCATCCAACAACTAATCCATCAATTGTCATTACACATGTTTGGACAATATGGTTTAATAATACTTCAAAAACCATTGTTAGAAAAGGGATTATCACATTTGCATCATATTTAGAAACAAGACAAATACAATCCCCATGTCCCACATAATTTTCCACAACTTGGAAAGATTTGAAATGAAGATCAAACATAATGGCAAGCATATTGTGAACTTGATGCAAATCATAAACTTTCAAAAATTAGAGAAAAGGTTCAATCTCTTTAACAACTTTAACCCACATCTTATTTTGAAAGATGGGGACCTTAGCATCAAAGGCATCGAGAATATAAAGAACATCAAGAACCCATCCCATTTTAGCTTCTAAAGTTAACGTCAATTTGATAGACTTAGTGAGAACATTATATAAAGCTAATGATTTCATGATTAGTTCATCACACATGTAGTGACAACAAGGTTCCAAATAAGTTTGTGAATGCTTTTGCAATTACCCATACGTCAACCTTAAGAATTTTTTCTCAAGTGCACAACAATTGTCCTATACCACCCATAATATAATATAATGTTTTCTTCGCATTCAAATGCGCCTTCAAACATAATCACCTTACTTTCAAATCTAGTTTTCACAAAAGTCTTGAGTTTTCAAGGCTGCAATCCCCTTTCAACACATGTTTTTTCCCATTCATATCTTTCTTTTCCCAGTTTTTTTGTCCATGTGATTGCCTTTTGTAAATTGCCCTAGGTAGTTTTTACATTAACATGTTTCGAATTCATAGTCACCTTTTCATCATTTGTAACATACTAGTAGGTTTTAAACATGATGTGACCAAAACACATACCTTCATAAACCTTTAGAAGTTTGAAAGATGATAATCAAGAATGAAAACATAGTGTGTTGCCATAGATGTCAAATTGTTACTTTCATCTTTCACAAAAATAATCACGTGATGCATCAAATCATATTTTTCAAATAAAATACACAATTGCTTAGCCATGGAAAGCCTCATGGTTTCATGAACTTTAAATAATCCAATAGTAACATGCATAAGAGTCCAAGAATCATTCAAATAATTAATTACTAGGGCAAATGTTTTCACACTACCTTTAGACATCCAAAAATCAAAATTAACATTTACATAGTTACTATGGATACAATATGTGACCACACATGCAATTTCATGGTTTTTGTGACCATTGCAAGCAACATTTCTTCCACCAAAATATAGTTATAAAGAAAGACAACATGTAGACATTGCCATACAACACTAACCTTCGTAACCAAATATTTTCACAAGAT
>Ga0116231_10010992_pt1 | contig 14191 bp, 6 predicted proteins | sample S1TSphgellanicum_2_FD_89695 | JGI IMG/M metagenome (GOLD analysis project Ga0116231, IMG submission 89695) | Host-associated microbial communities from peat moss isolated from Minnesota, USA - S1T2_Fd - Sphagnum magellanicum MG | ecosystem: Host-associated > Plants > Peat moss > Unclassified... | reverse complement strand
TAGTAGAAAAAACCCTTGAAATTCAATCAATAATTTTTTGAATTAAAATATAAATTTAAGATTCCAAAATAGTAATTCAGAATTCAAATATCAGTTTTTAGAAGTTTTTAGAAGTTAAATAACGAATTTCAAAATGTTAACTTTCAGATTCAAATAATAATATTCCAAATTAAAATTTGCATTTGAAGACTCAATTAATAATTTTCTGAATTGAAATATTACATTTGAGAATCCAAAATAATAATTTGGAATTCCCATTTCAACTTCAAGTCAAATAATTTCTTAAAATTTAAATTTGAAACTTCAAAATTCAAATATCAAATTTCAAGTTGAAGTAAAAATATTTAAAATCAAGTTGCCAATTTTTAGAGTCAATAAAGTTTTTAAAATTGAAATAATAATTTAGAATTCAAATATCAATTTTTAGATCAAATAAGTTTTTTGAATTTAAATAACAATTTTCAGAATTGAGATGTTAATGTTCATATTCAAATAACAATATTCAAAATTGAAATGTCCGTTTTTAGACTCAATTACTAATTTTCAGACTTGAAGTATTAATTTTGAAAACCTAAAATAATAATTTGGAACTTAAATTTCAGGTTCGAATTAAATGATTATTTAAAATACAAATGAAAAAATTTCATAGCTGAAATATAAAATTTCATATTCACATAAAATATTCAAAATTAAATGGAATATTCAAAATATATTCCATTTTTTTGATCAATTATAATTTTCTGAATTGAAATACGAATTTTTGGATTCGAAAATATTAATTTAGAATTGAAAATCAATGTTTAGATCAAATCAGTCTTTTTGAATTGAAAATATGATATTCGAATCAAAAATTTCAAATTCAAATATCAAGTTTCAAATTTTAATAAAATCTTTAAAAAGTTAAAATATCAATTTTCATATTTGAATAAAAAAGTTCAAAGTTCAAATATTAATTTTGTGATTCATTATATGAAAAATATACATATGTATGCATATTATATATATATAATTTTAGTACATACATTAAAATATACCCCGATGTCATTGTAGAATACCTTTAGGATGCAATTAATTTTGATGACTATTGCGACTAATGGGACATATCATCCTATTAATGGATTAAAATAAATCTAAAATTGATGTAACGAATAGGATGAAATTTTTAATAGTTACATCATAGTTGTGAAAATGACCAAAATAGTTGAAAGTTGGTCTTGTAGTTACAAATATTCTCAAATCTAGTTGCAAACGACTATAAGTCACATGTAGTCGTAAATTATTTTGGCTGATTTCTACTAGTGAAATCCACAATTGAAGTGTTTTTAGCTCCTTTCTAATATGTGAATGTAGAATCAGAGGTAAGAGAGCCCACTAATTTAGCCATGCTAGAATTAATGACCAAATTACAAATGCCATCTGCAACACGTGAGCCAATTGAATATTTCTCCAAGGTGTTTGATGGGACCCATGTAGCATGTGGATTAGGGATTGGTAGAAGACCTGATGTAGTGTTCAGGGTATCTTTTAGTGTTGCAATTATGTCCTTGGTGTTTAGCTTCAAATCTTAAAAACTAAACAATGGTGTACTCACAAGCTTTTACACCACTTCACGCATTTGAAGTTGGCACTCCATAAGCTGATTAGTGGAAAATTATGTGTTCTCTTGATGTACATGTATTCTTGAGATACGAGAATTTGATGCCCTGGCAACTTATGGTGTAGTAGTCTCCTCCCCCCTTGCTAATAAGTGCATTCTTTTTTCGTGTTAAAAAAACAAAAAGATTATGGCATGACTGCTTGAACTCCTTTAGCCCTAGTAATAAGACTTGAACCAAATGCGAGTCTATTAGTCTGAATTACCTACCTAGTGGCAAAAACTCTGGGTGCCACACTAACCTCTTGTGCCGCAAAATAGGAAGGGCAAAAAGAAGTGGCAAATTTTGGTGTGAGATTAAAATTGTGCGCATTAGAAAGAACATATTCCCCAACCGTGGCGTCGCGTGAAAGGCCATAGAACAACCTAAGAGGTCCCTCCTATGGTCGTGAACCTTGTATAGGTTGGGCATGATTAGTTGGTTAGGAAGACTTGTCTTTTAGATTAGCAAGTTGGGCCCTTAATGATTCAAGTTCATTTTGTAGAATTTGAACTTGAGCAACATGGCTTGAAGCATCTCCCTTTTATCAGCATTATGCTCCTTCTTCTTAACATTCTTATTATAATTACCTTTGGTGGGGAAAGTTTGAGTGGAAAGCTGAGGTGCCTTGGTTTTTGGTTGTTGAGAATTGAAGTTCAACTAGTTAGGTTTCATTAATTACTAGAGTAGGAAAGTAACTAGGTTACTTTCACAAGGTTGAATTACTTTCTTTACTTAAATTAGTTTCGTTATTTGTGGTTTGGTCTTTTAGTTAAATACCTTGGTGTTGATGGTTTGGTCCTCTTTTCTTCATTACACAAGTTCGTGTATTTCATGTGACAAGAACCTTGAAGAGTTCTTAATGTTATGGTTCGTGTTGTGAGCATCATGTTGTAGTTTCCTTTCAATAAAAATTTATGTTTGCACTTGAGTAGATCTCCTATTTGTTAACATTGGTTGAGGGGTAGCGAAAGATGCTGGCAAATTTTGTTGTGGTAATCGAAGTTGCTTTCGTTTCAAGAACTTCGCAAAACAAACAACTTCCTAATGTCCTTCTTTCCCATAATAATCATAAAAGAGATCCTCGAAATGAATGTTGCACTCACTAGTTTTGTGGGTAGGATTACCATAGTAGTTGCAAGAAGGTAGGATGGTTGTAGTCGAGTGCATTGCTTTAGCCCTTTAAAAAGAATTTGATGATCTAGTTAGCGTAACTAGTGGAGGCTAAGCCCTTGAATGTGATGGAGGCCTCATAGTACTGGCCTCATAATGTGCATGAGCTAGTTCCAGCTTTTCAGAAATGTTGTACACATCTAGCAAAATGTACGAATCTCCAAATTCTAAAAAAACTTGTTACAAAACTTGTGCATGGAGTGTCGGAATACCTTCTAACGAATGAAGCTACCGATGGGAAACTTCCAGGTTTATGATGCTTTGAATATCCTTTTTGAGTTTGAGAAGCCTCATGTAGAGCATCTTGAGGGTTTCATCCTTCTGCTAAGAGAAGGTGGCGAGCTATAAAATTTTTGTAAAACTCTTAACCAAAAATTTCAGCTTAAGAATTTGAACAAATTCCCCCACTGGATTAGCAAAAGCTGGTGCATTGATGGTGGGAGGAATGTTTGCGGTAATAACAATGAATTGTTCAAGAGAAAGGTTTACTAAAGTAATTACTAGATCTGGATTATTAGGCATAATCCCATGATGTGCAATGGCAGCTTGTAGTGCAGCTTGAAAGGTGGTGGTAATGGTTGTGGCATAAGTTAGATTACGGATCTAGGTGACATCCAAAATCCTTGGAAAATGTTGCTTATAGACATCCAATGCCTCATAATGCACATAATGGGCCAATTGTTTAAATGCGAACGCCTCAGTGTAATTAGCACCATACTTGAACTCCAATTCACAAATCATAGTTGAAAAAGTTGCCCTGAACTCCCTCAAAGAAATGCTACCTAGCCTTCCATTGAACTTCTTAATTTTCCCAAAGGAATTTCAAACCTCCATGGTGTATATGGGAGTAGAAGTAACAGTTTGCAATAGAATATATAGTGATGGTGTGAAAGTTGGTGCGGCAACAAGTATACCCCACTAATTAACCCCTCCAAATGGACTTTAATGTATTGTTAATGTAGTGTAACTTGAACCTTAATTCCTAGTAGGAGTTGTACTAGATGGCGGTGGTATTATAGACGCTTGATAGTATTGTTGTGAAGATTGTGAGCTCAAAGAAATCAGCTCAAATGATTATGTGTTACTTCATAGCTGATACCTTGGTTCTGGCTGAACAATAATGCTTTCATCATCCGAGGACATGGTGTTGTCCCATGCCCCAAAATTTTGTAGCAATACAAAGCACTAGTTACAAAATTCTAACATAACCTATGCAATTAAATACAACCATAATGGAAAGGTATCATATACACATGTATGTAGTACATACGAATTGAAAAATATGACACGTTGACGGGGATGAACGGCAATGGACAAATGCCGATGGATAAACATTTATGGACAAATGTCGATGGATGGAAAGGGCCGAACAAACGGAATTAGACGGACAGATGAACATTGACGGACGTCAGATAGAAACTAACGGATGTCGAATGGAACTATGATAAACGACAACAAATGACAATTGCGACGAATGGCAATGGCACTACATAACAATCCACGTCCGCGAACTCTAGGACAATGGTAATGTCTCTTCTTCCTCACTTACGCTATTACTAGTTATGGTTGTTGTTGTTCCTATTGTAGTTATAGTACAAAAGTAAAAAAATAAAAAGAAGTAGTAGCAACTCAATAACATAAAAAACCAACAAGCAAAAGAAACCCAAGATTCAAAGCCAAGGAAAATCTACCGCTTTCAACATTAAGCGACAGAAAGGAGTTTTTCTAGAATTAAATTGAAAAGAAAGAAAGAAAACGTAATGTATGTAAACAGTGGTTATGTAATAGCCACAATGAGCATCTAAAATCCAATCTAACTATGGAGGAAACTCTCCCTGACAAAGGAATTCTAGAAAAATTAACAAGATAAGGGAAAAGCTTGGCCTTTTATACAACCATCAACAAAGTTAAAACCTTCAACAAACCATAACCCTAAAACACCTAATAGCATATAGTAACCTAAGAATGTACATTAACCCTAAAGGCATGATTGGCATGCTTGTAATTGGCCATCATGTATGAGGGCATGCATACATGCATGACACTTTCCAAATGATGGGCAATATAAATAACATCACCATAAGCATTTAATACATAAGAAATATTTTTTTTAAAAAAGCCATTTGGGATGAACTAATGGAAAAGGTTCAACATTAAAAGTCAAATTCAAAATGAAATAAGATTTTCCTACCGAAGTCATCTGGGTGTAAGCTTAATCTATATGGTGTACATTTAAACCTTATAAAGTCATAGCTTAGGTTGCTTTAACATATTTTAGGTTTCTTTACCTAGTTTTTAATTATAGGCTTTTAAACCTAGGCTTAGGAGCTCAGGTTATAGGTTTTTAAACATAGGGACCTTAGAAATAGGTATTTAATTTTAAGCTTAACCTAGGTTGCTTAAGTTCTATCCACGTACATAACTAGTGGCCAATGTTGAATTGCCAAGTGGCATAGCCTAAATGATTCATGTTTAAATGCCACGTGGCATAGCTTAGGTGGCCAATGTTTAAATGCCACATGGTTTAACTTGGGTGGCCATTGTTTAAATGCCACATGGCATTTGTTTGGTCAAAATGGTGTTTGATCAGTCAAAAAAACATTTAAATGTGGTATTGACCAATCAAAATTACTAGTCAAAATGGCTAGTTGAAAATGCCAACCCAACTTGGTCAAAAAGTACATGGCATAGTCACAATGGACAAATTCAAAACAATTTGTCCAAAACGAACGAGAGATTTTTTTGACATTTGTCCAAAATGGGTCTTTTTTTACCCAATTCTAGTATTAAAAAATTAGGAATTCTAGTAGTGTCATTTGTCGCCTCATCAATTTGGCATGGGGTCAAAGGTGGGTGTGAGGTGGTGGTGCAGGATATTGAAACTACATTGGATGTTCACCTCAATTAGGTGGTGTTGCAAGTGGATGTGGTGAATGTTTTTAACTCCATCTTGTGTAAGGTTATCTTCCAAGAACTTTGTGCAGTGAAATATTAGTTGTCTCTATGTTTCCTTTTTGTCCAATTTTTTTATGGCCAACAATTACCCTTGTTCTTTAGCCATCATTCCCTCAAGGGACAACTTTATGTTTTCCTTTCGATTGTGGGCACATGTCAAGGTGACCCGCTCATCAAGCCTTTTTTTGCTTTGGCTCATTTTAGTGCCTTGTGAGCCTTTTCTATTGTTTTTCCTTCATGTCTCTTCCCTTCATTGGTAGACGACATTCACATCCTCGGGCTTGCTTCCCTTGTTCTCCTCACTTTTGACCATTTTGCTTCCCAATTGACTGCTATGGGTCTATTTATTTAACCACGCAAGTGTGTTATTTGGTTCCTTTCTGGTTTACACCTTGATTTTTCCCCCCCTCATGGTTTTTGTTGCCTTCCAAATGACATTAAAATTTTAAGGGTCCCCTTTTCTTTTTGTGTTGTTCTCCTTTTCCTTTTTGTAGGACACTTTGGATGAGGATGTCCACCATGTTGATATGTTCCCAATTGCTTTTGGGATCCTATTTCGATTTTTCGCATATAATCATATTTACTTCGTGTGTCCCTACCCTTCTTAAGCTTTTGACATTAACTTGCATCTTTCAATTTGACCTTTATGTAGGTTTTTGAGAGGCTTTTAGGCCAAGGTTATTTTGAATGTCTAGAAGCCTTTTTATTGTGTTGGTAGGTTTTGCTCCCCATTTTTAGTGGCAAGATTGGCCTCATTTCTATAGAGACCATTGTGCTAATAACTTATTAGGGGAATTGGGTGTTAATAACGCCGATCATCAAATCTATATTTTTGTTGGATTCACGTTCTTTCCTTTTGGAGGCTATTGGGGCAACTAGTTTGGGTTTGTTTTGCTTCTAGGCACATTTGAATTGTTTCAAAAGCTTATTCGCCTAGCTGCAACAACATGTCTACCCCCCTTCAAGTAGCTTGTAAAGAAAGGGTACAAATTGATTTCAAGAGACCATTTCAAAGAGATTACACAATTGCTCTTTTCCCAACATCATCTTTAACATGTCTTTTGATTCACATCAAGCACGTTTGAAGTCCTGTGTAAGGCTTGGTGTGGGAGCTTGGCTATTTGTTCTTCCTATCATCCCATGCTTTCACCTGCCTTCAAATGTATTATTTTTTGTGTTACAAACCAAGTTAGGCCTCCCCCATCCTTTGATTTTTGGTTTAACCCATTACATATGTGGCTAGTCATTGAACCCCATGGGGATCCGCCTCCTTCGTTGTGCCCATGGTGGAAAGAAGATTGCATCCCATGATGTCATTTAAGATGCATTTGCATCCATTGCAAAAGATGTTAAGTTTCACATCTTGTGGGAGTAAACCCATGTTCTTCCACCACCTTCTTTTAAGTCTTTTCATTGGCAGGTCAGCATTGTTCTATCAGTGGATGACATTCACACATTGGCCGATGTCATTGTCGACCCCATTTGAGTAGACTTGGTATCACAGGCAGGTGAAAGCACATTATTGGTGAACCACTTTTCACCACTTTTCACCCAAAAAAGTTATGTATAACAAGTATAGTAGGTGTGTAGTAAATTGAAATCTTGATGGCATTTTTTGGAAACCCTAAACATTAAAAAAAAACTCTAAAACATGCATGACAACATTTGGAACTCAAAATTCATTTTGAATCAAAGTTAAGCTTGATCCAATGGTTAAATGAAAAGGATTGGATAAAATCAATGTGCGTAAAATATATAACATACATATTTTCAATGGCCATAGGGCTTCATGTTTATGGCATGACACATTACCAAACCAAAGAAAAATGGGTGTTTGCACATTTCAGTGACTTTATATGGACGTTACAATGGTAGTTTTTTATGTATTTCTTAGATACAAGGAAATGAATAAAATAAAATTCATTGAAATAATAAAAAACAATCATTTATTTGAAGCTATCATAATCAACCTTCCAAGAATGAAAAAAAAAATCAAAATTGTGGATAGCCAATAAATAATGGACTTTTGAATTTTCACCACACTTTTTGTCACATTTGCAAAATTCAAGGATATGAATTTTTATCTTACAATGTGTTAGTTTTATATGTTTGAAACTTTGGGATATTGGATGAATTATGTTATAAAAAATAAATACCCATTCAATGAATGGAATGTGATTTTAATTTATTATGTTATGGAATTTTCAAAATCCCAAAAATTATAATAATTTAAAAATATTTTTTAAACATTTAAAAATAATAATTTAAGAGAAATTATTTTACAACTTTTAAAAATGTCTTATAACATCATGACTTGAAATTGAAAATGGAAAAAAATGTTACTTTCAATATCATCTAAATATTCATATTTTAAGTTAATTTTCAATTACATTAGAATAAAACTTTGAAAATGAATTATAATCTGTCGAAATTGAGGCACCTTAATGTGATCTCACCCAAATTTTTTTAAAAAAAATGCCCATTAATAAAATATTTTCTTTTTTCTTAAAGTAATGGTTTTCCCCCAAAAACAAAGTTTATTATGCATTTATTATTCAAGAAATGCAAAAAAACACATTTTTTGAATGGATTTTCAACCAAAAATTATAAAATTTTAAATGGTCTTAAATTTTGTTGATGTATATCAATATTTCCCACCACCAAAAAATTCATTACAAAACTCCACCCATAATTTTAGTTTTGAAATATATTTGTAATTTTTCATATTTTGTGATGTATTTTTTTCAACACAAATATATTTCATATGTTCAAGTTTGTAAATGTTAGTTGGAGTTTCTTTTTAAATAAACTAATTTAAGTTTAAAGCTAATTAAATATAATTTAAATGAGCTAAAAAAATCCAAGATGTGATGTCCACATGTATTTAAAAAAACTAAATGTAGAAATTGTGTTTTTGTGACTACAATTTTTTGGGGGTGTAGTGTGCTTTCACCTAAATGGTTCTTTCCTATAGGGTTGTTACGACAATGGTTGTTCATGTGAAGGAAGGACTTTATTACGAGCATTACTTAACGGACATGTTTTTTCCACTTGCCATAATAATTTTTGGGTGTTTTCACACAATGCCAAAACGTGACATTTACTACTACATTTACGACTACAAAATTAGTTGTAGATGTCATTAGTCACTAAAATGGTCATAGTCGTAACCACCATTGCAATTATACTTACAATTACAAAATATTATTTATATATATAAATAATATATTTGTGTAATAATAAAATATGTATATTTATAATAATATTCTAATATTATATTAATATTTAAACATATTTCAATATATTTTCGAATATTTATTTTACAAAATAATAATTCATTTAATTTAATGTTTTGATTATTATATATTGTATACATATGGTTTATACACGAATTGTATAAAATTTATATTCAAGCATATAAAATATCATTGTATTATACATACCATGCGTATACATAATCAACATATGTCATTATCATACTGATGGTCAATGTTGACTATAGTCAACATGGTCAACATGGTGGGATTTGAAAATCAAAAAATCAATCCTTGGACCTGCTTAATTTGGCCAAAGGCACTTGATATTCACCTACCACATTACATATGATATATTGACGTCACAAAAATTTTATCATGTTGCAATGTTTGAATGGATAAAAATACAAAGTTAAAAATTTAATTTCTTTTCCAATACTTACTTAAACGAGAATATGAATATGAATTATTAAACTTTGGAACATAATCTACATACGTGGACCAATTAAAAATTCAAATAACAAATTTAGGACATAGAAAATCATTTTTGAATTTTTAAAATTTTAACATATCCATTAGGTTTCAATACATGATAAACTTTAATAAATATATGTATAATTTGAATATAAAACACTGAATATTTTTAATTTATTTTTTATTCATGAAATATGAAGATGATATGATATTATTAATATATTATATGTATTATAATATACGTGTATATATATATATACATATATTCAATATTTAAATTTTATATATGCATATTTAATTTTCATTATATCATTTAATTTAATACTCATTTATTAATTCCAATTTTATATTTATTTTAATATATTTTAAGCTAATTAAGCTAATTGATATTTAGAAAAAATATTTACCAATTAGTTTTATCATATTTAATATAATTCAACCACTTAACATAACATTATAATTGTATTGGTTTTTCATTATTTCAAAATTTTATAATTTTAAATTTATTAAATTCTATATATTTAATATAGTATATACACATACATATGCAATGTTATATGTATATAAATATTTATTGCAACACTATATATATAATACAAAAATATTGTAAAATAAAATTAAAATAAATTTTTGTAAAATACATTGAATCATATTTTTTAAAAGGTCATTTAATATATAAATTTAATATGTTGTAAATTTATGAATCTTAAACCCATGGATAAATTTTCGTAAAACTTTGTTAAACTTGGTTTAAATAGCACGAAATTGTCTAAATTATGTTATTTTTGTTATTAAGATATGATATTTAAATTAACCTTGGCTAGACTAAAGTTAAAGTTACTCAATTTTGTTTAATTTTGGTTAAAGTAATATAAATGAGGTCAAAGTAGGTTATTCTAGTTAAATTAGGATAAATTTTCTGATATTTTGATAAACTTGGCTAAAACTTGTTTAAGTTTGGTTAAATGAAGATAATTTTTTAAAACTAAATGATTTTGATTAAATTTGGTTATATATTTGGCTAAATTTTTATAAATCTCGATATTGAAGTTAAATTTGGTTAAAATTGGTGAAATAAAGTTACATGAAAACACCTAGGCTAAACATGGTTAATGAAACTTCACTAAATTGGAATTGTTTTTGGCAAATAAGGTTTTTTAATGTATTTTGTTGGAATTGAAGCCAACTAAGTTAAATTGAATTAATGAATCTAAATTTGGTTAAACTTGGCAAAATTTAAATGTTGTTAAAGTTGGTTACATTTGGCTAAACTAAATTAACTTACATTGGTTAAAATATGTTAGATTAAGTTAAAATATAATATTAGTTATAATAAATTAGGTTATTAAAATAAACTATATAGGCTACTTAAGGTGAACTAGCCTTAAGTGTGTTAAATTAAGATTGGATTAAATTTAAATAAATTAATTTAAATTAAAATAGGTTCAAATTAATTCATATTAAACTAGGTTAATATATTAAACTAAAAACTATTCAGATTAGATTAAATTAAGGTAAATTAAGCTAAGTTAGATTTATAATACAAATTTGACCATGTTGATATATATTTTAGGTTTTTCTAAAAACTTGTTGAAATAAGGTCAAATAATTATTTTAATATGGTTACATTAGTCATGTAGTTATATTTGTAGTCATAATTACCTCTAGTTATAATCATCGTTATATTTATAGTCATAGATTCACAATTATGATTATAGTCGTCAAAATGATACAATTCAACTCCATTTACAATTACATGATTATTTTGCAATAGTTACAACATCAGAAACCACATTACAGTTTTGCAATAGAAACCACATTTTAACATAGTGTCACTAGTAGGCCAAGATTTTTTTTCATCGATGTGCTAACATGACATGGACAACAAAGGGCATTAAAGGCATTCCTTTATCAATTTTACGTTCCTTTTTTAAACAAAGAGTGTTGGTGGCATTATTGATAATGCAAGCCACTTCCATTTTAAGGCAAATTATTACTACTAGTGGTAACCCGTGCCTGCAAAGGACAACACGACATTAAAGCTTTTTAAAATTTTCAAACAATCGGTGTGGCTATATAACCACGGTTCCCAAATTTTCAGGGAAAAAAAAAAGTTTAAGAACCAGTGCATTTTTTTACCGGTTCTTTCGTAAAACCTCTGGTTCTTCTTTTGAAAGAATCGAAACCAGTGATTCTTTGATTATGGGGAAAAAAATTCAAAGAACCGGAACCAACACTGGAACCAACCACCATTAGCGGGTTATTAGAGGGGTGGTTTTTACCATTCGTTCTCACGGTTCTCAAAAAATCAATGAACTAAAATATGGAACTGGCTGCTAAACACCAGTTTCCATCAGATCACACTGGGCCAGAGTGATTCAGCACCCGCCGGCGCACCATCCATCCATTGGATGCTTGAACACCGGTTTCCATCGGATCACACTGGGCCAAAGTGATTTAGCACCCACCGGCGCACCATCCATCCACTGGATGCTTGAACTTGTTGTGGATGAACCTGAACCAGTTATAATTGTCACAGACAGACTGATAGACTTGCTGAATTAATATATAAGATAGGGCATGATTCTTCTAGGCTTGGAACTTTATCGAACCTACTTCTCCTTTCTTTAAGTACCATGATTCCTACAATTGGTGGAAGTTTTGAAAGTTAGTGGTTCCCTTACTTCCGTGCGGCTCACCTCTTTGGAACTCTTTTGCATGCCTATACTTTGGTCTTTGTTTCTTTTTCTTCCTCGTTCTTGGGTGTTTTTTTTTTATAAAGTTTGGTTGGGTTTCAAAGAGATATTTCTATTAGTGTTAGAATTGTTTTGTGTTCTTTCTTTGTTTTTCCTAATCTAACTTTGAGTTAGTTGACAAGCCAAATTTTTCCACGATTAGAGTTTTTTTCACTCTTTGATTTTTTTTTCTTTTTATCATTAGTGGTTATTTCTATACTACAATTTTTTTTAATGGTGGGATCAAACTCTTTCTTCCCTCCTTGAAATTTTTGACATTATTTTTCATACCACTATATTTCCTTGTACTATGGTGGTACCATTCATTCCACTATGAAAAAATCATGTATGTTGTAACTTATCTATCTAGTTGTAATCTAGTTCTATCAAACATTTTTTAGTTGCATTGAACACAATTTTCTTATAGTGTTCAAGCAACTCCAATCCCTAGTACACGTGTCTTGCCATATGTATTTTAATTCTTCTTGTTATTTTGGCATTAAATGCCTACATTGTGGCTAGTCCATTTTACGTATTCCTTTTCCGTGTTTTACCATAAAAGATTGCACCATCATTTTTTTACCTTGTCACAGATGGCACTTTTTCAAATGATTGATTAATAGGTCTATTTTGTTGTGAATAATAATGAAGGCCATGGATAATATTATCTATTGATCCTTTTTCTTTTGTTTATTGGCATCTTCTTCATGGATACATTGCATTTTTTGATTTGTTACAACTATTTTTTGTTATCATGTAACATGACGACTCTAACAAATATAACAATTTTGTTAATAAATTGGAAAGGTTTAATTTGTTAACATTAACAATTGCCACATCATCATCACCCAATGTGTTTAATTGAACAACGTTATTGTTAATAAACATTATTCATTCTAAATGGTCTAATTTAAGGAAATTTTAACTTTCCTTCCTTAATTTTAAGGTCCTTGGGAAGCCATAAAACCAAATCTCCTTCTTTAAGAAATTTCAAATGTTTATCATCATTTTGTTGATGTTTCTTCAACATTTAGATACAATTCATCATTTTTCCATCAATAAATTATTTTTCATCCAATAGAACTAAAATTTCCATTTGTATTAATAAGGCATTTTTCACATTTAAAAATATTTTAATGTTATTTTGGCTAGATGGTATTAATAATTCAATGGGTAGCAATGATAATAACCCATACACCAATTCATAAGGACTATGTTGAGTTGTGATTTTATAAGTTGTTTAGTATGCCCACAAAACAATGGATAACATTACATCCCATCCATTCAATTAGCATTCATCAATTTGGTTAATATTGAATGTCCACCAATTGGTCTTTCATGTAATTTGATTATCACTTATTTAGTTTCAGTAAGGTTAGACATTGCTTTAAAATAAGATATGGCCCAATTTGTATTGTTGTTTTATATATATTATATATTAATTCACTACGTCTGTCAGTGTGTCTATCTGTCTGTAAAACCTAATCTCCCCAACAACATGACAATTATTACCACTACTTTCTAGGGCAGTTAATTGTGGTAAATAATAAAAAAAAAGAATTTTTTTACCATGGCATTTAAAATTTTGTTTGACCTTGGTTACAATAGTAATAATATAATGAAAGTAAATAAAGTAAATGAGTTGTTACGTAAGCAAAGGCAAGTAAGTAATTACGTAAGTAAAAGGTAGTAAGTTAAACCAAGTAAAAATAAAAGTGAAGTAAACAAAGGTAATAAGTAGCCTAAGTAGCTCATGGGGAAGTATGAGCCCTAGAAGACTTTTGCAACAGTCTTTTCAAGGGCTCACAAATTTACACGTCAATATCATTAATTATTTATTATTGAGGGGCAAAAAAAAAAAAAAAAAAACCCTGAGCGCGCCGGTGGCCCAGAGGGGCCCACCCCCCCCGTGTTGTCCCACATTTTTTGTTTTTAAAGTTTGTTTTTCTTTTTTTTTTTTTTTTTT
>Ga0116231_10010990_pt1 | contig 14191 bp, 12 predicted proteins | sample S1TSphgellanicum_2_FD_89695 | JGI IMG/M metagenome (GOLD analysis project Ga0116231, IMG submission 89695) | Host-associated microbial communities from peat moss isolated from Minnesota, USA - S1T2_Fd - Sphagnum magellanicum MG | ecosystem: Host-associated > Plants > Peat moss > Unclassified... | reverse complement strand
CAGCGCCCTTACCGTGGACACGCACGGCGCATCCTCGATCGATAACTCCCTTCGTCATCCTAAGAAAGGCGCTATCAACGCCGGCAGCGGATTCGCCATTGTTCGCGTCAGCGCGCGCAACAAGGTCCGTGTGGTGGGCACGGTGCACATCAGCCCCAGCGGTGAGATCAGCCAGGAAGAAGACGTCATCCCAACAACCGCCGAAGTCCTTCCCGGCAAACACTGGCTCAAGCTCAAGCCCAAAACGCCTCTGCTCATCGGCGAATACGCGCTGGTCGAGATCCTCAGCGCCAAAGACATGAACGCCAATGTCTGGGACTTCCAGGTCAACCCGCGCGCCGGCATCAATGAGACGGCGATCGTGCCGATCGAGACGCAATAGCAGGGACCAGGGAACGGGCATTGGAAGACCAAAGCAACGCAATTGTCCTCCTGAGCGCTGCGAAGGATCTGTTTCCGCCTCTGCATTTGTTGCTGTCATTCCCATTCGGGAACCTGCTTTTGTACCCAGTGCCGCGCTTGATTTCCGGCAGCACCTAGTGCTACCGTTGGGCAGTCGTAAATCGTGGCGGGCCTTCTAGACGGCCTGGTTTGCCAAGGCTCCTGCGAAAGCGCTTATCCCGGACGCGGAACTTTGCGCGGCCATCCATCAGGTGATGCTCGGTCAGTGCGACGATCGGGGGGCGGGGTTTACAAGAAGCGATTGAGCAAGAACCATTGTCGGTCGATTATCGTGGCCAAGGCGGGTCACTCTTGGGTCTACCAATTTCTGTTCGCTAAGCAAGATCGGTCCAATATGGACAGAGACGCATTGCTGGAATTCCACAGGATTGCCAAGTCTTACGAAGCTATTTCGGAAGAGCGAATCGCCGAATTCATCGCGAATCGGCAATGGATGGAGATTTGCAATGAGGACAAAAGCTAAATTCGACCCCAAGTTCAAGAGCGATGCCTTCGAGGCTATTCCCTCGTCCGCATCAGCACTATTTGAAGCCGGTGCCATCGACGAGGCTGAGATGTGCCACTTCGACGAGTCCTGCCTTGCAAATTCTGCGTCGATTTCGCCGAAACAGATCAAGAAAATTCGCCAGAGCCAGAAAGTTAGCCAGCCCGAATTTGCACGTCACCTCAATGTCAGCGAATCTACCGTATCGAAGTGGGAATCGGGCGCGAAGAAGCCTAGCGGCTTGGCATTGAAAATGCTCTCGGTTGCGGAGAAGCATGGTCTGCAAATTCTGGCGTAGGCCGGAAGACTAGCGGGAGCGAAGGAGCGATTTCCAAGATGAAGAACTATCGCTCCTCCATTCCGAAAGCTGCGCAGGAACGGGTCATTTCGACCCATGAAGCCAATGGAAACAAGAAGTTGGTCGAATATGTGCTGCATGGCGAGTTCGTGGGTAATCGTTGGTTCTGCGAGGATGGCACTGCGGGAACCGAAAACCCGAACAAGAACGGAGTAATGCACGGCAACATGCATTACTTCGAGGTTGGCGCAAACGGCAAACTGAGGGCGACCTTTACCGAGCCATATCGGAACGGCTTGGCGCACGGTGTTGCGAAACAATACTCTGAAAACGGAAAACTCGTCGGTACCTACACCATGAAGAATGGGACTGGTTGGGACCTTTGGCGACATAAGAATTACTCAGAAGATAAATCGGGTTACGTCCTCTCCGAAGCCCGCTCCATTAAGGGTGGCAAATGGCATGGCTTCGAGTGGTGGCTTGAAGAAGACCAGAAATCCGTCCATCAGGAAGCCCACTTCTCGGAGAACCTGCAGCATGGCATTCGCCGCGAGTGGAACGGCGAAGGCAGGCTGAGGCGAGGCTTTCCGCAATACTGGGTCAACAACGAACGAGTTACAAAGCGCCAGTATGTACGAGCCTGCGCAAAAGACCCGAGCCTGCCGCCCTTCCGAGCCATCGACAACCTGCCGCAGAGGATCTTCCCTGCGGAAGTGCAGGCTGCCATTGAAGAGACGGCAAAGATGTCGAAGTGAGCTAACTCTGTGTAGCTATCTGCGAAACATTACGCTGCGTCCACTTACCCCGCGTAAAGTCGGGGAACTTCATCGGTGCGCTGCCTTGCGCAACCGAAGCTATGCTCAGCGGGCCGGGCGCGGACCAGGTTGCGGCGTCGTAGACGTCCATGTCCGGCACGAGGCCTTCTCTCATGCACTGGATCAACCGGTAGAGCATGATGTAGTCCATGCCGCCGTGGCCGCCCAGCTTTTTGGCTATCTCGCCTTCGCTCTTCCATAGGGGATGCTGATAGTCCTTGAAGCCGTCGATGTTGGTCCAGGCCTCATCGCCGGCCTGGCCGTCGAAGTAGATGCGCGGGGGATAGTCCGCGAAGACGCCTTTGGTGCCGCCGATGAGATTGATGCGGTCGTAGGGGTGGGGATTGGAAGTATCGTGCTTGAGCGTGATCGTCAATCCCTTCGCGGTTTTGATGAGCGACGTGTTGAGATCGCCGTCGATGTAGCGCTCGCTCTGGCGCGGGTCGTCGGGCTTGAGATGCTGCTTGCGATATAAGTCCAGGCCGCGCTGCGGGGAGCTCATGCTAACGAGGTAGTCGAAGCGGTCGCCGCGCTGGATGCCCATGTAATTCGCCACCGGGCCGAGGCCATGCGTGGGATAGAGGTTACCGTTGCCAAGGGTGTGAAAGGTGCGGCGCCAAAGCCCCTCACCTTGGTCTGAAAACAGCTCTTCGCGCAGATCGTGGAGGTACGCGCCTTCCCCATAGAGCAGGTCGCCGAAGAGACCGGCATGGATCATGCGCAGGATGAGTGTTTCGTTATACCCGTAGCAACAATTCTCAAGCATGATGCAGTGGCGGCGCGTTTTCTCCGAGGTGTCGACCAGCTTCCAGCAGTCTTCGATGGTGGTGGCTGCCGGCACTTCGACGGCGGCATGCTTGCCATGGGTCATGGCGGAGACGGCCATCTCCACATGCCAGTTCCATGGGGTGGCGGCGATGACGAGGTCGAGGTCGTCGCGCGCGGTGAGGGCTTCAAAGGCATGATCGCCGCTGGTGTAAAGCTCAGGCGCGGGCTGCCCGGCTTTGACCGCCAACTGTTGCGCATGCTCGGCTTTGTCGCGCACCACGTCGCAGAGCGCCAGCACCTTCACATCCGCGGCGAGCAGGTTGGTCAGCAGGCTGGTGCCTCGGCCGCCAGTCCCGATGATGCCGACGCGCGGGTTGGGCACCGGAGCAAACGGCACGCCGATCATGGTGGCTGCATTGGTCTTTGGAGCTTGCGCGTGAAGCGCCGCTACGCTGAGCCCAACGGCTGTCGCGCTGCCGAGGCGAAGAAAATCCCGCCGCGACAGACCTTCCGATAATTCGTCTTGCATGTCTCTCCTCAAGCAACGTGGCGACATTCCTAAGTCCTGCTCTATCGAATCACTATACCCCGCCGGAGCCGGTGTGCTACGCTACGCGCATCGTAACAATTGATCTGGATTGGAGGGCAATCTGGGATGCAAGCCGTCATCGCCGAACAATCCCCAGTCCTCTCTGCGCCATCCGCCAACGCACCAGCGCTGCCTCAGCGCAATATCGCCGTGGATGCCTATCGCGGCCTGGTAATGCTGCTCATGATGGGCGAGATTCTCAGCTTCGCCAAGGTGGCCGCAGCCTACCCGGACAGTCTCTTCTGGCGCGTCCTCGCCTTTAACCAGACGCACGTGGAGTGGGCTGGGATGGGGCTGCACGACATGATCCAGCCCTCGTTCACCTTCCTGGTAGGCGTGGCCCTTCCCTACTCCCTGGCCAGCCGTTTGCGCAAGCGGCAAAGCTTTGGCAAGATGCTCCTGCACACCATCTGGCGCAGTGTGCTGCTGATCGCGCTGGGCATCTTTTTGCGCTCGACCGGGAGCACCCAGACCAACTTCACCTTTGAAGACACGCTGACGCAGATCGGCCTCGGCTACACCTTCGCCTTTCTGCTGGCCTGGTGCAGGCCTCGCTGGCAGTGGACGGCTTTTGCCGCAATCCTGTTCGGCTATTGGCTGGCGTGGGCGCTGTATCCGGCTCCTGGGCCTGGATTCAACTACGCCGCCGTGGGCGTACCTACGGATTGGCACTATAACTTCACGGGCTTTGCCGCGCACTGGAACAAGAACAGCAATCTCGGCCAGGCTTTCGACACGTGGTTCCTCAACCGGCTGCCGCGCCCTTCGCGTTTCCTCTTCAACGCGGGCGGTTATCTCACGCTGAGTTTTATTCCTACACTCGGTACGATGTTGCTGGGACTCTTCGCCGGCCAGTGGCTGCGCGCGGACAGTTCCAGGATTCCACTGAAGCGCTTCCTCATTGCCGCCGTCTTGCTAATGGCTGCGGGACTGCTGCTGCATTTTACCGGGATCTGCCCCATCGTCAAGCGCATCTGGACGCCGGCGTGGACGCTTTGGAGCGGCGGCGTCTGCTTCCTCTTCCTGACCGCTTTTTCCTGGATCATCGAAGTGAAAGGTTATCGCCGCTGGGCCTTTCCTTTGGTGGTGGTGGGCATGAACTCGATTGCCGCTTATCTGATCGACCACCTGTGGGAAGACTTCATTGTCAATAACCTGCACATCAATCTTGGGTACGGGATCTTCCGCATCTTCGGCGCGGGGCTGGAACCGCTGATGCTGGGCATTGCCGTGATGACGATCTTCTGGCTGATCCTCTACTGGATGTATCGGAGGAAGCTCTTTCTGCGTATCTGAAAGGGGACTGCGACTTTCATTGACTCGGCGGCGTAGGCGGAGGCCCTGGATTGCGGCAATCGGAACCACCAGCGCCCTGACAGCTTTGATAGTTGGCATGGCGCACGCTCCACTGCGTCTGCGCTTGCTGAAAGTTCGAGTTACTTTTGAACGCGATGATGAACGCGTTCCTCTCCCGTGAGCTATGGAACGTAACTCCCGCCGGGTCGCCACCGATGAAGTTACCGGAGTAGCGAATCCTATCCATCACGTAGCGCGATTCGTCGTCGTTGCGGAAGCCGATATAGTTCTGCGGGTCGGACAACCAGTGAGCAAAGTACGCCGCCTTGCTGTCGCCCTGGGCGCCCGAACGCTTGAACCAGAGAATCGCTGTTTTCCGATCCTGCGGCACGCCAATGCCAAACTCGTAGCAGCGTCCGAGGGAAAATTCTCCGCCTTCGTAACCCTGATCCGCACTCTTCTGGTACCACTGAGCGGCCTGCACCCAGTTTTCTGGGACGCCCTGCGCTTCTTCGAGCGAATGGCCGATGTTCATTTGGGCGATCGCATTGCCGGCCTGGGCCGCGCGCAGATACCACTTCGCCGCCTCGGCGTCGCTCTTCGTCAAGCCCTCGCCATTTTCGTATTGGTACCCAAGTTGAAGGATCGCATCCGTATTGCCCGCGTCCGCGGCCCTTCGAAAGTAGGTCAGCGCACTGGTGTAGTTCTTGGCAAAATACAACCTCTTGCCGGCTTCGAAATCGGCCTGGTCCGGTTCGTTGCGCTTGCTCATCCGGACTCCAGGATTCACGCCATTGGCGGCTGCCGCCTTGTACCACTTCTGCGCCTCTGCCTGGTTCTTGGCCACCCCTATACCGCTCTCGTAACACCGGCCCAGGCTGGGCATGCCGTCGCCGTTACCTAATTGCGCCGACTGCTGGTAGTAGTGAAAGGCGCGATTCGGATCGGCAGCCACGCCGCGGCCAGTCTCGTACATGTAGCCCAGCACTCCGTAGGCTCCGCCGCTGCCGCCGGCGCCGGCGCTTTCAAACAAGCTTTTCGCCCTGGCATAGTCTTTCTGCTTGTAGGCGCTGATGCCTGCGCAATACTGCCGCTGCGGCTGGGGCGCGTTTTGCGGCAGGGTCTGGCAGGTCTGCATGTCTTCTACGATGTCCGCGCGGCACACGCTGGATAGCGCCAGCGCCGAAGGGAGAAACAAGAGGCTCAGGAACAACGTCCTGCGAAACTCAGCGGCACGATACCCGGGAATCGCAACCATGACAGCTTTTCTCCTCAACAACCTAAAGCGAAGAAACCAGCCAAGCAAGCTCAGAATCGGCTCAAAAAGGGCCGCAACCAGCCTACATCGTCTTCCCTATTCGCGCACACTGATTCCGAGCGCCTTCATCTTGCGGTAAAGATGGCTGCGCTCCAGGCCGAGTAACTCTGCAGCGCGGCTTACGTTGCTCTTGGCCTCATCCATCTTCTTCAGAATGTAGTCGCGCTCATAGGCGTCGCGCGCCTGCTGCAAGGTCGAAAAATCGTCGCCGCTGCGCGCCGAGCTACGCTGTGTGAGCGGCGGCAGATGCTTGCGCTCGATGCGCAACGCGCGGGGATTGAGGATCAGCACGCGCTCCACCAGATTCTTCAGTTCGCGCACATTGCCCGGCCAGTGATGCTGCGCCAGCACCTCCAGCGCCTCTTCGCTAATCTCCATCCGTGGGCGGCCATACTGGCGGCCAAACTCGCGCAGAAACTCCCGCACCAGGATGGGAATATCCTGTTTGCGCTCCCTCAGCGGAGGAACCGAAAACGGCACCACGTTCAGGCGGTAAAAGAGGTCTTCGCGAAAATTCCCCTTAAGAATCTCTTCTTCCAGATTCTTGTTGGTCGCCGCAATCACTCGCACATCCACGCGGATGGGCTGCGTTCCGCCGACCGGCGTAAACAACTGCTCATCGAGCGCCGAAAGCACCTTGGCCTGCGTCTTCAGGCTCATATCGCCCACTTCATCCAGAAATAGCGTACCGCCGTCGGCGCGTTCGAGCGTGCCGCGCTTTTCTGGGGGCCCGGCCAGCGCGGGCGAGCCTAGCGGCCCGGTAGTAGGCGGATACGCGCCATGCCGCACGCCGAATAGCTCCGCCTCGATATGCGCCTCCGGAATGGCCGCACAGTTCAACTCGACGAAGACGCGGTCCCGCCGCAGGCTTTCCGCATGAATGGCCCGCGCAATCAGTTCCTTGCCCGTGCCCGATTCGCCGTAAATCAGCACGCGGCCGTTGGTCGGGGCCATCAGCCGAATCTGCTGCCGCAGCGCCTTCGCCGGGATGCTTTCGCCAGTCAAAATGCTCTGCGCCGAAAACTGTTTCTTGAACTCCTGATTGTCGCGCCGGAGCCGCCGCGCTTCGACCGCGTTCTTGAGCACGATCAGCGTGCGATCGATCGAGAGCGGCTTTTCCAGAAAGTCGTAAGCGCCCAGCTTGGTCGCCTTCACCGCCGTCTCGATCGTGCCGTGGCCAGAGATGATGACCACTTCCGGCCGCGTGCCCGCCGCGAGCGCGTGAACATCGTTTAACACGTCCAGACCATCCCGGTCGGGCAGCCAGATATCCAGCAGAACAACGTCGTAGGCGGCGTCCTGCAGCAGCGTGATCGCCTCCGCGGCGGTGCCGGCAGTGGCCACGCCGTAGCCCTCTTCGCGCAGAATCTCCTCAAGTGAACTGCGTATCTCCGCCTCGTCATCGACGATCAAGATGTGGTTCATTCCCGTCCCGTCCCCATGGAATTTCCACCAGACTCGATTGTATTCCGCAACTGGCCTTCCCGCTCTGGACGACAGAAACTCAAACGCGTGGGAAAATAGGTTGCAGGCAAGCCACTATGCAGAAACGATCCCGGCGCGCGCCATTCCGTAATCTGCATCCGCATTCCGCCCACGATTTTCGCGGAGTGGTCCGTTGGAAGCTGGGCTTAGCCGGCGCCGAACCAGCCGCGCTCCCCACGTCGAAACCCCCAATGGAGCAGCGCGAACCGCCTGCAATTTCCGCCGCCGCAGCGCTCGAGGCGCATCGGGTCAGAGCGATCTGGATCGGGCACTCCACCTTCCTCCTCCAGCATCTGGGCCTGAACATCCTCACTGACCCCATCTTCGGGGACTGCCAGCCGCTCCCTGTCGGCCGCATGCGCCGCTCCAGCGCGCCTGGGATGCGCCTCAGCGATCTGCCGCCCATTCAGCACGTCCTCATCAGCCACTGCCACTACGACCACCTGGACGCACCCGCCATCCGCGACCTCCGGCGGCGCAATCCGGAAGTGCAATTCTGGCTGCCCGAGGGCCTTTCCGGCTGGTTCCATCGCCGCGGCATCCGAAATTGCACGGAACTTGCCTGGGGCCAATCTGCGCAACTCTCGCCGGCAGTTGCGGTGCACTGTGTCCCGGCGCAACATGGCTCCGCGCGCACGCTCTTTGACCGCAATCGCACCCACTGGTGCGGCTGGGTGCTCAAGAGCGCCGACCGCTCCGCTTACTTCGCGGGCGATACCGGCTACGCTCCGATCTTTCGCGAGATCGGAGAGAAGTTCCGTGGATTCGATCTGGCGATGATCCCCATCGGCTGCTACAGCCCCCGCTGGCTCATGCATCCGGTCCATTTGAACCCGGCCGAAGCGGTACAAGTGCATCTCGATGTTCGCTCGCGCCAGTCCATCGCCTGTCACTGGGGCACCTTCCGCCTGGCCGATGAGCCGCTCAGCGAACCACCCGCCTTGCTGGCGCAGGAGGTCGCCCGGGCCGGCGTAGATTCCAGTAAATTCCTCGCCTTGCATCCTGGCGAATCCATCGACGTCTAGAGCCGTCCGACGTATAGAGCCGTCGCTCAGCGCGAAGCGTCCAGAACCGCCGCATCCGGCTCCGAGGCCTGCGGTGCGCTTTCCATCACCGGCAAACAGAGCAGAAACCGCGCGCCCTTGGGGGCGTTGGCTTCGGCGCGAATCGACCCATGGTGCTCCTGCGCGATCTTCGCCGCGATCGACAACCCCAGACCCGTGCCGCGCTGCTTGGTCGAATAAAAGGGCAGGAACAGCCGCTCGCGAATCTCGTCTGTAAGCCCATGCCCGGTATCGCAGACCGCGACTTCGACCGACATACCGTCTTCGCTCAGCCCCGTATCCACGGTGAGGATTTTCAGCAGGCTGGCCTGCATTGCCTCCGCCGCGTTGTCGATCAGGTTGGCCAGCGCGCGCTTCACCGAATCGGGATCGGCCATCACCGGCGGCAGCCCCGGCTCCAGCATCTTGCGCAACGTAATTCCATCCAGGCGCCCGGAAAAGAGCAGCAGCGCTTCATCCACAATCCGGTTCATGTCGCATAGCCGCGGTTGCGGGGCGGGAAACTGCGCCAAGGCTGCGAACTGGTCCACCAGGCCACGGAGAGTCCCCACGCAACCCAGGATGACTTCGCTGCATTTGCGAATCACGCTCGGCGACTCGTCGGTGGCGCGATCCAGATGGCGGCGAATCCGCTCCGCAGAAAGCGATATGGGCGTGAGCGGATTCTTGATCTCGTGCGCCACGCGCTGCGCCACTTCCTTCCAGGCCAACTGCCGCTGCGCCCGGAGCAGTTCCGTCGTATCCTCGACCACCAGCACCGAACCGACCTTTTCCGACCCTAACTCCAGCCGGGCACTGGTCACCGCCAGATGCGCGACTTTGCCCAACGCATGCATCTCCACCTCGGTCGAAGCCGCGCCCATGCGATGGCTCCGCCGGATCACCCGCGCCAGATCCTCGCTGCAATCGGGAGGAAACAGCGTCTCAATCTGCCTTCCGCTCAACCCCGTGGCCTCGCGCAAACCGATCAGGGCGGCGAAGGCCCGGTTCGCCAGCAGAATCGCTCCCGACTTATCCAGCGTCACCACACCGCTCGGGATCGTCTCCAGAATCGTCTCCAACTCACGGCGCCGCTCTTCGAGCGCCTGGTTGGCCTCCGAAAGCTGGGCGCGCGAACTCTCCGCCATATGGCGGCTAGTCTCCAGATCCTGCGCCATGTGGTTGAAGGCTCGCACCAGTTCCGCCATCTCGCCGCTCGAATCGACCGAAACGCGCTGCTCCAGCTTGCCGGCAGCAATCTCATCCATCGCGTCGGCCAACGCCTCGACCGGGCGTGTAATCTGCTTCGAGAGAAAGACCGCCAGCCAGATACTCGAGAAGAACACCAAAGCGGTGATGACCAGCAGGATGATGAAGTAAGTCGTCCGAATGCTGTTGCGCGACCGGAAGAGCGTCCAGTACTCGCTGGCTCCAATGCGAATCTGGCTCGCCGTTTCCGTCAATCCCTGAGGCATCGGCAGCCCCACCACCACCAGCCGTCCGGCGGGAGTGACCGCGATTCCCGAGGCGTATTCACGCTTCTCCTGGCCGCTCTGCACAATCAAAATCGGCTCGTCGCTGCGCTGCGCCACGGCCAGCAGGTCCGCAAAAACCGGCCCCTGGAGAGCGATCGTCTCCGATTTACCGTCGTCCAGCCATGGCAGCAGGCTGCGCTGGCTACTCTCTGACGGCAATTGATATCCCAGCACTCCCCGCCTGCCCTCCATGCGATCCGGCGCACCAGGGGCGGCAGGTCCGTAAATCGCCACAAACCCGCCTTCGAGGGTGATGCGCCTTGACCGAAGTTCCGCGTCCGCGGCGGCTTCGTCTTGATCCAACGCGCCTGAGGCGGCAATCGCCTCGGCCTCCAGACGTGCATTTGACGACGCATAGTGAGCCAGTTCCAGCACCACCCGCGTCGAGTCTTCGCGCAACTCCGCCGTCGGCTGCGAGAACCACCGGTCTACCGAACGGTTCATCAACCCAAAGCTGAACAGAAACATGAAAGCCGCCGGACACAGGGCGATCAATGCCGCGCCGATCGCCATTCTCGTTCTCAGCCGCGAACCCAGCGTCCGGCTGCGCTGCTCGACGAACAACTTCAGGATGTTCCGGATCAGCAGCACCAGCAGCGCAAGCAGCACCAGAAACACAATCACCGAAGTTGCCGTGAACACCAGAATGTCCGCCGGAGTCTTTGGCGTCAGGTATCGGTTGCCGCTCGTGTTGAATGCCTGCAAGACCACCAGCGCCGCTGAAATTACAAACACTCCCGCCACCAGCAGGGCGATGGTTCGGCGTCGCGGACTCCCCAAGAATGACATGCGCAAATTATAGGCCGATCCCGCCGATTCCCCGGAAAATTCCTCAATCGGTTCTCCTTTGCTCATCGCGCTTGCCAGATCCGGTAACTCCCGACGCACTGGACGGTCGCTTGGGTGACGATGCTTACAATCGCAAGCCAAATTCGGCTTACGCGCCCCCGTGCCTTAGTGCACCGCAGCCTGCGTCCCCCGGGGCGGGCGCGTCATCAGCAGTACCAGCGGGATCATGCATCCGCAGAAGATACTGAGCGCCTGAAGGATATCGATGTAACTCAACACGGTGGCCTGCAATTGCAGCGATTGGTAGATTTGCAGCATGGCCCGCGTCTGCCCGTCGGCCATCGCCGCCGTCCTGGTCAACATCTGCCGGCTCAGCATGCCCAACTGCTGTTGATATGCCGCGCCGCTGGCGTAAACGTGCTGCACCAGATACTGCCGATGCACCTGCTGGTGACGCGCCAGCATCGTGGTGAAAAACGACGTTCCCGCCGAGCCGCCAATATTGCGCGCCAGGTTGGCAAGACCTGAAACATCGTTGTTCTTGCCCGCCGGAACGCCCACATAGATCAGCGTATTGATCGGCACAAACAAAAACGCCAGTCCAATCGATTGCAGGAACCGGAGCTTCGCCGCATACGCAAAGCTCATCTGTAAATCCAAACCCGTCCTATGGTTTAAAGCCAGCGCGATAGTGGCGAGACAACTCCGGCAGCCTACTTTTCCCAGCAGATCCTGAGAGGCCGCCTGCATGCGTATGACCCGCGTCTGATGGCGCAGCATTTCATGGGCCTGATTACCGGTGGGCGGTCCGCTGGTTCATCCTTGGACTCGACCCAAATCCAGTCCCCGATGCTAGCTTGCTAAGACACCTGTCGGACGCTATTTCGGTATTCCTAAGAGCCTATCGATCGGCTACCCGCCCGCCATCGCCCTTTTCGGAAGACTGAAACAGAACTACTCCGTCTCGATCATTCCGCGATGCACGTCGTTCGATGCTCCCCCTTGCTTCTCCTGCATCATGTGAGCCTCCATCACCAGGAAAGACCGCGACCGCTGTTCGCTAAGCATACGAAGCGACGTGCGATACCCGACATGAAAGCGCTCAAGGCAAATGGAGCAGCGGACAGGTAACTGCAACAAAGCAAGGTAGGGAACATCCGCCATCCGAAGGCGAGAGGTTCGGCATTGCGTGGTGCCACAAAAAGGACACTTGGGTGTACGTTGCTCAAGGTAAGTCATGGTGGTTCCTTTCACACATCGATGGCGGCGATCGTGCGTGGCCCGCGTTCAAGATGCGAAGAGCTGGGCTGCTCTGCCGGAAAACCGCATCGACCAGTTCCAAGGTTGAACGGTATTCGTCCAGTCGACGGTGGCCCGCCAAGCCCTCAGCGCAGCCAGTGTATCGAAATAGGCCGGTCCACCTTGTTCAGAATGAATCAGGCGTTCAGCTCTGACTCGCACCCGCAATTCGCGAACGGCTCTGATCGCATTGCGGCAAAATGATGCAACTTCCGTCACGGCTATACGCGCCGGTAACCTGCAACCCATTGAGACACCTGCTTTATAGCCGCATGGAACGGATAGCCGCGCGTCCGAGGGCCCGGGAAATGCAACCGTTGTTTCCTTCGAAATCATGGGCTGTTGGGCATGTCTCGATGCTAACCGCAAACCGTATTCCCGAGCGAGGAAAACGAACGTATTTTAATTACCCACGTAACCCACTTTGCCCCATTCCAGCGACTTCCGCATTATGCGTCGTCTTCCCGCCTTTTCCTCCCCTACGGCACCGCCTTTTTTTCGCATTGCAGGGGATGGGTGCTGCTGTGCCAGCTTCAGGGAGATTGGCCCCCACCCGATGGCGGAGACTCGTGGTGAGCGGCCGATGCAAAGGGGCAGAAGCGAAATTCCATTGGATCCAATTCCGCGTGAGCCTCGTCCACCGTAGAAGAGAATCGCATTGAAAATACTTACGATCGCAATGACGCTGCTTCTAGCAACCGCCGCATTCGGCGAAATTCCAAATCCAGCCGAATACACCGTCGCGGTGCGCGTCGTGTCGTCGCGCATCGTTCTGGGGACCAACTCCCAATCGCAAGACCTGACAGTCGTCATAAACGGAAAGCGTTTTGAACTCTACGGAGGAGCTCCGCATCTGGATCTGCTGCGCGTCGGCGAATATAAGGCCAAGCTTTTGAAGCTGGACGAGTCCCGCCCATACGAGTACAGATGGGTTTATCAGTTCTTATTTTCGGATGGTAAAATCCGGGACTACTTCCTCGTAGGCGAAGGGGAATAGCGCAATTGCTGCCTCGGGCATACCATCAAATCTGCGAACTCCCCAGCGGCGTCAGCACCAGATTGGTGATATTGCTCACAGTCGGCTCAAACGCATCGCGGGGATCGCTCGATAGCTTTTTCCACTCTGGATTGCCGCTGAAAGCCGCCCATTTTGCATTCAGCTCCTCCAGATTTTCGAGGCTCAACATGTACGTCAGGCAAGGCATTCGCGACCCGATCAGCACGTCGCCGTAGAAAACCGAACTGAACCCCGCCGCTTTGAAAATGTCGAACTCGCCCTTGTGAAACATCTCCACCTTGCGCACGTGGTCCCGATAGCTAGGGCTTTCATACGTCCGCATCTGGAAGATGCGCTTGGCTTTTGTGGCGGAAGAGGCAGGCGGCGTGAGCTTCGGCCAGCCCTCAAACGCAATCAGCAATGAGCTTTCAACGCGCTGAAACGAAGGTGAGGCGGCCGGCGCGCTCCAGAACGGCTCGGCGGCTTTCAGGAACTCGGCATCCTCGGCCAGGTGCAGATCCGCCGTCACCAGTGCTTCCGCCGACGCGCTGGGAATGACCAGGTAGTACGTTGGCGTCTCCGGCCCAAAATCGGCAGAAAACGCACCCACCGGCCCAAACCCCAGCCGCGTCAGCGCCGGAATCAGCGCATCCGCGAAGTAGCTCTGGGTCAGCTTGGTCTGCGGACCGCTTTCGAGTTTATATTGGCGAATCTGGTAGAACTCGCGCGATGAAGCCGTCGACTGCGCGTCCGCCTTACGCGTCAGGGCCAAAGCGGAAGTCGCCAAAGAAGCCGCCAAAAACTGCCGTCGTCGCATCATCGCTCCAATATCCTCCCCGTCGCAATCCAGCGCTACACCCAAACATCCGTCTTGGCGGTAAGTTCGCAGCCTTCATGGCCCGTTTTCAACATGCCGCGAGGCTCAACGATCATCAGCTTCACTTCCTTCTCGGCAAACGGCCTGTGCTCGACGCCTGCTGGTAGTCGTTCATCTCGGCACTCACCTTAGGCTG
>Ga0116231_10010987_pt1 | contig 14194 bp, 14 predicted proteins | sample S1TSphgellanicum_2_FD_89695 | JGI IMG/M metagenome (GOLD analysis project Ga0116231, IMG submission 89695) | Host-associated microbial communities from peat moss isolated from Minnesota, USA - S1T2_Fd - Sphagnum magellanicum MG | ecosystem: Host-associated > Plants > Peat moss > Unclassified... | reverse complement strand
TGGCTTTGGCGCCTTGCGACGTTTGAGACAAATCTTGGTTTCCTTGTGTTTGTTTGGCTAACTTATACCAAGTCGTCTGGGCTTTGACCTACCAAATTCGTCATGCCGGCGCAGGCCGGCATGACGATGGGACTGACGAGAGTCAAACCCAACGCCACTTGGTATTATACCAAGTGGTCTGGCAACCTGCCGCGTGCTCGCAAAGGCTCGGCCCATTGCGTATGGTCATAGGACGACCGCTCCGGACGCGGTTCCAGGGGCGGGCGGGGGAGAAAGAGATATGACGCAGGACGAGTTGACGCTTTGGGCGAAGCGGAATGGCTGGCAGATGATGGCCGGCTGCCCCAGCCTGGCAAAGCCGGGGCGGCCGAAGGATGCGATTATCCGGCTGTCATTCAAGGTGACGGTAGTCACTTTGGAGGTGCGCAAGGCGACGAAATGGGAAAAAATCGCCAGCGCCAAATATGAGGATGTTGCGCTGGATGCGGATGGCGAGCGGGTGCTGGGGCTCGGCTTCGAGAAGGTGCCAAGCATCACGATGCTGATGCGGGAAAATCGGGACGCGCAGGTTTTTGCGAAATTCGGCAAATAAAACAGCAACTGGCGCGGATAGGAGGGCCATGGATAGGCCAGAAGCATGAAACGGATACGTTGCCACGCATCCGTTTCATCCGTCAGTGCCGATTGAAGTGTGTTTTAGCGCTTGATTGGCTCAGGTATGGCTGGCGAGCGTTTTCTTCAACAGGGCTAGATTGCTCTCGACGGTCGGAATCACCTCGGTCGCCAGGGCTTTGATGTCCGGATCCTTGCCGTTGGCGGCTTCATCCTGGAACACCGCGAGGGCGTCTTCATGGCTCTCAATCTGGTCGTTCAGAAAACGAACGCCAAGGCCGGGGCCCGGATTGCGGACGAGCGCCGCGTAGCGGGCGGTCAGCGTATAGGGCAGGGAGGTTGGCAGAACGAAATCTTTCTCTTTCGCGACCTTCAAAAGCATGGGCCGGTATTTGGCGGCATCGCCGCAGATTTTGCTTGCGACCGCGGCGATGTCGCTAGGCACCGTGCCGGCGCCATTTGACATGCTGACCCCGCGCTGCAGCGCAAAACATTCCTGCAGATCGAATTGAATAATTTGATATCCGGCAATCAGCGCATCGCTATCCGGCGATTCCAGAGCGGCCTGCGCGGGTGTGAAGGAGAAGATCGACATCCCGATAAGCAACGCCCCAGCCCCGATAAAGTTCATTATTTTCATTTTTTACCTCCTCAAATCTCTGGTTCTTATTGTTACGTAACAGAGTCAACGCGTATTTGGCTGCAAATTGGAGGGAATATATGGCTACGTCAAGTGACAAGCCAGGGATGAGGCCCGGCCATGAGAAAGGTCGCGGAAGCGTCGGCGGACAGGCCGGGCGAAGAAATGTTAGTTTGGGTTAGTTTCGGGCCAGCGACGGATTTTCTTGCGGATCGCCCTGTGATAAGGTTATGATATTATATAAAAATATCGGATTTTCGCGCGCCGCGGCGCCCACATTGGATCGAACGGGGTTTCTATGTCTAAGCATTCTCATTACGTCATTGCCTTGGCTGGTCTGCTGGCGCTTGGCGGCTGCCAGCCGGCGCCGGTGACCGGGCCGACGATTGCCGTGTTGCCGGGGCCGCACAAAACGCTGAATCAGTTTCAGAACGACGACTATACCTGCCGCGGATACGCCCAGAACCAAAGCTACGCGCCGCCGCCGAGCGGGCTTCACAGCCCGGTGGGCACGACGGCGGCGACCACCGTGGTGGGGGCTGCCGGCGGTGCGCTGCTGGGTGCGGCCGGCGGCAATGCCGGTATGGGGGCTGCGATCGGCGCCGGTGTGGGGCTGCTGGGCGGCGCTATCTATGGTGCTCATAAAAACAACCAGGCTGGTGCTGCTTCGCAGCAAAGCTATAATATCGCCTACGCGCAGTGCATGACGACAAAAGGTAACCGCGTTCAATAAAGCCTGAACGACGCCGGGGATCCCGCCGAAGGTTTTCAGCGCGGCTTGATTGAGATGTTATTAGGCTGGAACGTTCCGGTCAGATGCGGGGGCTAATCGCCTTGCAGCGGCGCCGGGCAGAAGCCGGCCGGGCAAACCGGTGCTGGCTTGCCGGCCGGCCAGGAAATGGCAGAATGGGGCATGGATCCAGTCGTTCTGTCCGTGGCCGATATGCGGCTTGAAATTCTTCCCCGTCTTGGCGGCGCGGTGATCCGGCTGACGATGGGCGGCTTTCCGGTTTTCCGTGAAACGGCGGCGCCGGACAGCGTCAGCGACACGGCGTCCTTTCCGCTGATCCCGTTTTCCAATCGCATCCGGGACGGACGCTTCCGGTTCGGCGGCACGGCGTATCAAATTCCGGTGGACAAACGCGACCCGCGCTTCACCAATCATGGCCATACCCGGCACCTGCCCTGGGAGGTGGTTGCCGGCGGGGCGAGCAGCCTGACATTGCGCTTCTGCCAGGGGGAGCCGAGCCCTTCCTGGCCGTTTGCCTTCACCGCCGAGCAAATGTTCGAGCTGGCGCCCGGCCGGCTTACCATGCGGGCGCGGATGCGTAACGATCACCCGGGCCCGGCGCCGGCGGGGATCGGGTTTCATCCCTATTTCACCCGCCTGCCCGGGACAAAATTACGATTTGCCGCGGCTTGCATGTGGGAGACGGATGCGGTGGAGATCCCGGTGCGCAGCGCGGTGGTTGCCGGCAGGTTCGATTTCTCCTCGGGCAACGCGCTGGAGCGGCAGCTGATCAACCACGCCTATGGCGGCTGGGATGGCGTGGCGGAGATTACCCATGCCGGCGGCGGGCGGGTGGTTATCGGCGCGACGGGCGCGTTCAACCATCTGATTGTTTTCACGCCGGAGGGTAAGAATTTTTTCGGCTTCGAGCCGGTATCGCACCGGCCTGATGCGTTGAACCCGCTTGCAGATCCGCGCGATGAAGGCATGACGGTTCTGGCGCCCGGGGACTGGCTGGAGGGCAGCGTGACGATCGGGGTATCGGGGGTGGCCGGGACTATTTGAAGGAAATGTATTTATGGGCGACGAAGCTGCCGAACACCGGCACGACGATGCCGATGAACGTCGCAATTTCCTTGGCGTGCGCAACGACGCCGATCGCCGGAAAGAGACGATAGAACAGCAGCATGCTGACGATCCAGGTTTGCGCAAAGGAGAAAAAATTCACGATCGTAAAGAAAATCGCGGACCTGAAAGTAGAACGCGTCGAGGCTTGGAAAACGAAAATTTTTGCCAGCACGAAGGCGGTTGTCATTCCGGTTAGATAAGCGAGGGCGACGGCACTCGGAAATGCGACGAAATGATTGTACAGGATGCGGCTGAAAAAATTGATGACCGCGGCGATGCCGCCGACGAACAAGAAGCTGAAAAATTGCCGGGATAAAAATATGCGCACGGCGTTATTTTGGAATCATTCGGGCGATCTCGCGACCTAATTGTACGCTCTCTGATATGCCGCGATCCTCCGGGTAGTAGTAAGACGTATCGGCGATGAAGAGGCCGGAAATCTGGCTGGCGATGGGCGGCAGGGTCTCCAGAAATCCGGGGCCGCAGACCGGTTGGGCAAAACGATACCGGTTGACATGGACGGCGAGAATGTCTTCGGCGGTCAGATTGGGATTGATTCTGCGCAGGTATTTTCGGACCTTGGCGTCGAAGGCGGCGTCAGGCTCAGCATATTTTTCGTGCTCACCCGGCATATAAAACGGAATATAGGTGATGTGGCCGGGCAAATCGGCGTACAGATTTGAGAATTCCACGATACCGGGAATATCCATCGCCGGGTCATTGATGTTGAGCCAGAAATTTTTTGTCACCGGCTTGGCGGTTTTGACGATCACGCAGACCACGGCGATATTTTTCAGGGCCTTGTATTGGTTGAGGACCGATTCCGGCAAATCCGGGATCAATCTGGGGACAAATGGCATGGGCGCGGTGCTTATGACGCAATCGAATGCGCGGTTTTCGCCGCCGACCATAAGCCCGGTGATTTTACCCGCTGCGTGCGAGATTTTCTGTACCGGCGTTGAGAGGTGAATTTTTCCGCCTCTCGCTTCGATATCGGCTGCCAGGGCGTTCAGCAGCGTATCGGAGCCGCCCGCCAGATAGCCGAGTTTTTCACGCATCATGCTGTATCTTGAGCGGCCGATGCGCTTGATGCGGGTCCATATCCATGCCGCCGACAGGGTTTCGGCATAATCGTAGAATTTCAGCTCGAACAGATTGCGCCAAAGCACGTCATAGGCTTTGCGGCCGATCCAGTTTTTGATCCATTTTGTCGATTCCAGCCGGTCCAGCGGTTGCCATCGCCTGCGTTTGGTCGACAGAAAGACATGCGCGCCGTAGCGGATTTTTTCGATCATCCCCAAGCCGGGGAATTTGAGCAGAGCGATCGGATTTCCCCAGGGATGGACCGCACCCTGGTAGTAATAGCCCATCCGGGTCTCGACCCAATGCAAGCGGTCCTGAATGCCGAGTTCTTTCAGGATTGCAAACAGCGGCGCATCGGAGGTGCAGATGAAATGGTAGAAACGCTCGATCCGCAAACCGTCAAAGGCAAAGGAGGCCGCCATGCCGCCCAGGCGGTCATCGGCCTCATAGACCGAGACATGATGGCCGTCTTGGGCTGCCTGGTAGGCGACCGCCAGGCCCATCGGGCCAGCGCCGATAACGGCAATGTTCTTAGCTTCCGACATGCTGTGCCACCTAAAATTCGAGCTCGATTTTACTGTAGACGGGATTTTGAAAGGTTTGCGCGATCGCTTCGGCAAACGGGGTGGGGGTAACGCCGAAAATCCCCGGCCAGTCGATCACCTCAAAAATGTCGGGGAGCAAAAGGGCCTGCAATTGCGGGACCGTGAAGGGCGGGTTGGAATCGAACACCGCCCAGACGCGCAATAAGGCAGCAAACAACCAGACCGGGATGTGGCAGATGACGGCTTTGGCTTTAACCGTTCGCTTGATCAGTGCGATGATGTCGACATAGTCGATTTCTTCCAGGCCGGTGATGTTGAAAACGCCGCCGATGCGGCCTTGCATGCAGTTGACGATGATGGCGCAAAGATCGCCCACATAGAGAGGCTGGCGCAGATATTTGCCGGAGCCGGGGATGGGGAATATCGGGACATTTTGCATGAAGCGCGCCAGCCAGCCGAGATGCTTACGGTCGAACCAGCCGAACATCAGCGTGGGTCTGAGGACCACGCAATCGACGCCGCTGGCCAGGACCAGTTCTTCCTGGGCTTTTTTGGATTGCACATAGTCATCATCGGCCAGCGAGTTCAGAACCGATGAGCTGATATGGACAAGATAAGGTACGTGATGGTTTTTGATGGCATCCAGCACCAGCCGCGTGGATTCGACGGTGTTGCGCAGAAATACGTCTTTGTGATTGGCGCTGATCTGCGCTTGCAGCATGATGACGGTATCGGCGCCGTCGAAAAAATCCATCCATGGTCCCGCGATCGCTAGATCGGCTGTCACCGCGGTAATGCCAGGGTGTTGCTGCTGCAGAATTTGAAGATTTTTCTGTTGTTTATCCAGGACAATAATATTGTGGTAGCCAGCAGCGACAAGCCGGGCGGCCAGGTTTTGACCGACAAGGCCCGCCCCGCCTGTTAGGATGATTTTGCGATTTGTAGGCTGCGCGTTCATTGGGGGTTCAAAAGTCCAAGCATGGATTGATATGTGTATTGAAATGGTTGCAATCGTACAAATGCCGGATCAACTTGCGGAATCGTTATGGCGGCCCAATGCAAAAGTGCTGCATATGAAGCTGCCGTGTTTAGAGGAAAATTTGATTGCAGATCCGGCCGCATGAGATAGACGTCAAAAAAAAGTGCCCTCCATGCCTGATTATATTGCGGATTATGCGCAAACTGCGTCGGCATATGCCGAAACAAAACCTCGGGATAAAACACGCCTGAATTCATTGCGGCTTGCAGCTCCGTGGCTGCGGCTTGCGTCGAACCCCATATTAGACTGTTTTGCTCCCGCTTATGTATATATCCTAGCGTTGCAAGCGCGGGGCTTATCCAGGACAAATAAATGCCAATTGAAATTAAAATACCGGCAGATGCAAATAGATTTCTGAACGGCATTTCTTGAATCGTCAAAATAATCATCATATAGATCGATGCTAAGTTCAAAAGACCATAAATGGCATAGCGTGAGGCGATAGATTCCTGAGGACCCAAAATGGAGCGATCCAGACCAACTAAAATGGCAGATGCGAGGATTAATAGAAAAATATATGCAAACGGCGCCTGTCTATTGTGATCGTTGAGAACATATAGAATAGAAAAAACAACAATTGAAACTGCGCCGAAAATAAAGGCGCCGGTCGTAGTGTGGGCAAAATTTCCCAGAAATTGGATTGAAAACACGATGGCCGTGAATGGATGCGATTTTGCATAAGCATGAGCAATCTGGTCCGATGGCAAGGATTGATATTCCAAGGCAACGAAATAGATATAAGCAGTAACGGCTGCGAAAATCGTCCAGACCATAGCACTGGACCACCGTTTCGAGAGCGCTAAATACAGAAAGCCAGCCGGATAAACGAGCAGTCCACCACCGCCAGTAAAACTGGCGGCTAATCCTAAAAGACCGGCGCTGGCCAAACCCCGTCTTGTTTGGAAGCGGATTAGAACAATGAGCGACGCGAGTTCAAACAATAACTGCCAATTTTGCTGTAACGAAGCCATTGCAAAATAGATCAATTGATTTTGGGACAATGTCAGCAGCAGAAATGGGATTGGGATCAATTCGAAATATGAAAATCCGGCTTTCTTTCCCGCATAGAGAATTACGACGACGATGCCGAATAAACCAAGCGAGCCGACAAAACTCAAAAATATGAAATTAATCTTATGAATCGCGTGAAAGCATAACAGCTCGATAAGATAGTCAAAAACGATTCGATGTTCGTTGTGCTGCTGAAAAAGCAGAAGAAACTTCTCGTGCGGCGACTTGCTCGATAAAAACTGGTCCATCCAACCGAGGACGGCATCAAAGTCATCAAAAAACGGCATGTTTATAACGTATTCTTTGAAGACCGTTATATATATGATGAACGGTAGCATCATCAAAGCAGTACTCGCCAAGGAGCGGCGAGACGTTTCCGTAGTGCCGGTTTCCGTGTGATTTCGCAAAGTGTTATTCATATGGCGTTCAGGGTAATGCATTGCAGCACAGGGTTATTTCTTTCCGAGGCGCTTGAATATCGGTTCCGGCACGATTTTGATGATCAACATGATCCAACGCCAGAACCAGGGCAGATAGACCACATCGCGTTGTTTTTCGATGCTCCGGTAAATGCCTTCGCCGACGGTTCGTGGGGATGCCCAGAGCAAGCCCTTGCGGAAGGCGGCGGTCATTGGCGTATCGACGAAGCCGGGTTTGATCGTGATGACGTTGACGCCGGCGGCGAAAAGCCGGCCGCGCAAGCCTTGCAGAAAGGTCGACACCGTGGCCTTGGCGGTGCCGTAGACGTAATTGCTGGGCCGGCCGCGATCGCCGGCGACCGATGAGATCACCGCGATGGTGCCGTGTTTCTGCGCTTCGAAGAGGTTGGCGATATGGGTGAGCAGGGAAATGACGCTGAGCGCGTTGGTTTGAAGCTCCTGCAGCGTGGTCTCGAACGAGGCCTCGCAAGCCTGCTGGTCGGAGAGCGTGCCATGTGCGATGAGAACGGTATCCAGACCCTCCAGACGCGCTTTTGCCGTGGCGACCAGGGCTGCATGCTGCGCGGAATCATTCGCGTCCATTGCGAAAATTTCGGTTTGCGCAGCACCGCGCAGTTTCAGGTCCTCGGCCAGAATGCTCAGCCGTTCGGAATTGCGGGCCACCAGAAACAGCCGGTCGCCGGCGGCGGCGGAACGCCTGGCGGTGGCTTCTGCGATCGCCGAGGTGGCGCCGATGATAAGAATTTTGCGCATCAGGCCGTCCTTGAAACACGCCGCCAGAATGACGAGGAGAAATTGGGATCGATATAGTTTTGAAATTCGCGCCAGCGCGGGAAATATTGCTGGAAGTGCGGTGCTGACATTCTGGCGTCTTTGGCGGGATAGACGGCGCCGCCGGCGGCGGCGGTGATGCGGTCCAATTGCGCCAGCAGGTCCAGCGTCGGCTGGCCCCGATTTGGAAAATCGAGCGCGAAGGTGGTGCCGGGCCGGGCGAAGGAGAGCAATCCGGCGGCGGGATGCTGCCCGAAATTTTTCAGCACCGCGAGAAACGAGCCGGTACCGGCGGCGGCGGTGGCTTCCAATAGCGCGCGAATCGACGGCTTTGCGGTTTCCGGCGGCACCACGCATTGATATTGCAGAAACCCGTTGCGGCCATAGAGGCGATTCCAGTTGCGGATGCCGTCCAACGGATAGAAGAATGGCTCGTAATGCATCAGCTTGCGCTGCGACTGCGCACGCTGCCGGTGGTAATGGAGCTGGTTGAAAGCCCGCAGCGTCACGGCGTTGACCAGAGGAAACGGCAATTCGGTGGGGAAGCCAAAGACCCGGCCGGGCCCGGGCGGTGGCTTATCCTGCGCGGTTGCGTGGTTGCCGCGCAGGAACAATCCGCGCCCGAGCGACGCGCCTTTGGCCAGACAATCGATCCAGGCCACGGTGTATTCGTAATCCTGATCCGATTCATGCGAGAGGTCGAAGAAGGCGTCGATATCGGGAAAGCGGATGGTCTCGGTAGCCATTGCGGTATTGGCGATGCGGCGCAGTTGAATTTCGGCCCAGAGGATGACGCCGGTCAGGCCGAGGCCGCCGATCGTGGCGCCAAACAGGCCGGGATTTTCATCGGGCGCGCAGAGTAGGGTGGTGTGATCGGAGCGCTGCAGCGCGAACCGCAGAACATGCTGGCCGAATGTGCCGGTGCGATGATGGTTTTTACCGTGCACGTCATTGGCGATGGCGCCGCCGATTGTGACGAAGCGGGTGCCGGGCGTAACCGCCGGGAACCAGCCGCGCGGCACCGCGAAGCGCAAAATATCCGCGAGCAGGACCCCCGATTCGCAGCGCAAAATACCGGTGGCGGGGTCGAAAGCGATCAGCCGGTCGAGGCCGCGCATATCGCGCAGAACGCCATGATCGTTCAGGCAGCTATCGCCGTAGCTGCGGCCATTGCCATAGGCAAGCATGGGCGATGCCGTGTCCGGCAGCGGCTCATCGCGCCAATGCGGCCGGGAAACCGCTGCCGGGGCGAGGTTTGGATATCGCCCCCAGGAGCCGTATTGCGTCATTTGGCGGCCAGCCAGACAAGCCCCCCGATCAGCGCCGCGATCACCCAGCTGCCGCGATCGGTCGCCGCGAAGACGATCGGGTCATCATGCATGCCGCCGCGATGCGCGATCAGCCAGATTCGGCTGACCCAGTACAGCAATAATGGACCGATCGGCCATAGTAATTCCGGATGTCGGTAGAGAATTTCGATGTTCGGGCTGTTGATGTAAAATGCCGATACCAAGACCGCCAAAAAACCGCTGGTGATCCCGAAAGCCAGCAGGACGGTCAGATCCTCGACCTGGTAGCCGCGTCCATGCGCGGTCAACTGGCCGCGTTGTCGGAGCGTCAGCAGTTCCGAATAGCGCTTGACCAGCGCCAGGCTGAAAAACAGGAAGATCGAAAATACCAGGAGCCAGAATGTCGGCGGGATGCCGGTGGCGGCGACACCGCCGATGATGCGCATGGTGTATAGGCCGGAGAGCATCAGAGCGTCGAGCAGGACGATGGCTTTGAGGCCGAGGGAGTAGCTGAGGGTGACGACATAATAGACCGCGAGCGCGGCCAGGAAGACCGCCGGCAGCAAGGTGGCGGCGATGCCGAATGCCGCCAACAGCAGGACCGGGATCAGCAGCAATCCATGGCTGATCGGCAGGTCGCCGGCGGCGAAGGGCCGGTTGCGTTTGCGGGGATGTTCGCGGTCAGAAGGCAGATCGAGCAGGTCGTTGAGCAGATAGACGCTGGATGCGCAAAGGGAAAAACTGATGAAGGCAACGATCCCGGCTGCCCAGATATGCGGGTTTGCAAGCTGGTGGGAGCCCAGCATCGGGACAAAGACCAGAATATTCTTGATCCATTGATGCGTCCGCAGGGCCCTGGCGTAGGTGGATATTGTGGGATGCCGGTCTTCAAACACATGCGAAACATTGTATTGCGCGGATGCCTTGCCCAGCAGGCGTTTGCCGGCGTTGACGACGATGGTTTCACGCGAAGCCGCCCAGACATGCAGGTCGGCGCGGCTGTTGCCGGCATAGTCGAAACCGTTGCGGCCGAAACATTCCACCAGGCGGTCTCTTTTCGCGCGGCCGGAGAGGTTGACGTCCGCGGTTGCAAGCACCTGGGTAAATATTCCTAAATGGGCGGAAATCAGATGGGCGATTTTTGTATGCGATGCGGTGGCCAGCACCAGGGTGCGGCCGGATTCGTGCTGGGCGCGCAAGAAATTAAATAAATCGGTCTGGTAGGGGAGTGTGCTGGCGTTCAGGGTGACGCGTTTCGCGACTTCGCCCTTGAATGCGGCGTGCCCCCGCAGCAGCCAGAACGGCATTAAAAAAATCGTCCAGAACTGGGTTTTTACGAGCAGCAGGACGGATTCCATCAGTGCGTCTGACCGAATGAGCGTGCCGTCCAGATCGACACATAAGGGAACGTCTTTTTCCTGATCCAATTTCCCGCTTCCGCAACTTATCCAACGCGTGTCCGATGCGATCCACGGCCGCTGCGGAGCTTAATTCGTTCTTGGCAAAAGTCTAGGCCGGGACGCTGAAGACGGACGCCGCGGGTTTTATGGTGGGATGGAGGCGAGGCGGAGAAAATCGGCGCGGTCCGGCGGCTGGGCTGGGGTGACGGTGACATTTGTGACACAAGCGAGCGGGGGGCCCTGATGGCAGAGCTGCACGCATGCATCCACCGTGGCGGCGGGCCCGGTGATGACGGCCTCAACCCGGTCGCCTCCGGCATTGCGGACCCAGCCGGAGAGCTGGCGGCGGTTTGCCTCGGCGGTTAGCCAGTCACGGAAGCCGACGCCCTGAACCCGGCCGGAGATGATGAGATGCACGCATTTCATGCGATAAGGTAGACGCATTGCAGGCGCTGCGTCATGTCATAAAAGGGTTATTTTTGTTCTGCCGCCATGGTGCTGTTGCTGGCCCGGTAAATACCGTATCCTGTTGATCGCTGGACGCCCGGCTGAGCGGCGACGGGTTGTTCCGGCGGGTTTTGCAATGATGTTCTGGAGTGCCGGATGGTTGAGGACAAACGAGGCTACGCAACCGGTCTGCGAAAGGCTGTTCAACTCGCCTTCGTGATGTTTCCGTTGATCGGCGTGCAGGCCAAGGCGGCTTCGGTTCCGATCCTGGGGGTTGGGGCGACCACCCCCTGCAGCTCCTGGCGGTGGGCGCGCAGCCACCCGCCGGCGGCGAATGATCTGCAGAACTGGGTGCTCGGCTATTTTTCCGGTCAGGCGATGGGAATGGCGGGCAGCTTTTTGATCGGCAGCGATGCCGATACGTTATATGCCGGCCTTGATACGCAGTGCCTCGTGACGCCGAATAGCAGCGTCGCCGACGCGGTTGATGTTCTGGTGATGCGGTTCAAGGAAGGGATCTGACCGGCCGATGCGCCGGCGCGATGCGATCGGCCTTGCCGTGTTGTTGGCGAGCCTGTGTCCGGCCGGTGCAAATGCCAGCAGCTGGTATGTCGACGGCGCGCGCGGCAGCTATGTCGGCAAGGGCACGCCGGCATCGCCGTTTCTGACGATCGATCAGGGATGGCAAGCGGCGAAGCCCGGCGATACGATCTACCTGGCGCCGACCGCCAGCTACGCGGTGCAATATCTGATGCATAAATCCGGCGCGGCCGGGAAATACATCACGCTGACCGGCACCGGCCAGGCGCCCAATCGCACCCGGATTCTTGGCCGCAATTCGGCGGGTGCCAATATTGCTTTGGCGCTGATCGATGATAGTTACGTAACCGTTTCTAATTTGCAGATCGACGGAGAATACGCCGCCGGCGATCCGCAGACCTTGGAATGCGTCTCGGTGCAGCATAGCAACCATATCAATATTCTGGGCAACCGGATAAGCCATTGCGGCGGTAACGGCATTGCCAGTGTGTGGTCCGACTATCTGAATATCGCGCATAATATCGTCTCCGCCAGCGCGATGAATACGGTGAGCTATCGCGGCAGCGGCATCTCGACCTACGAGGATGCGGATGCCGACGGTAATCACGGTGTCAAGATCGTGATTGCCGATAATATCATCTACGGCAATTCGAACACGCCGGTGGCGCCCTGCGCCGCCTTTGCGTGCTCGAACGACACCGATGGAAGCGGGATCATCCTGGATGAGAGCAAGCGCCTGCAGCAGCCCGGATCGACCGTGCCGCCTTATCGCGGCCAGACGCTGGTGGCCAACAACCTGATCTACGGCAATGGCGGGCGCGGGATAACGGCTTACGGTACGGTCAATGACATCATCGAGAACAACACGATTTTCGATAATAATCTGGACCCTTACGAGCGCTCGGCGAATCCTGGCGAGATCTCGATCATCGGCACCGGCAATGTGCGGGTCTACAACAACCTGCTTTACAGCAATGGCGGGGCCGGGCCGGAAGGTACTGGACAGCATTACGGGATTTCCGTGCAAGGCGTGACCGATGGGCTCGGCCCGGTGGTCATCGACTATAACCTCAGCTTCAATCCGCAGGCGGAACCTGGCTTGGCGCGCTACGTGCGGGGCAACACCAATCCGGTGACATTCGGGACCCATGAGCTTTTCGGCAAACCGCTGTTTGTCAATCCGCCTCAAGACTTCCATCTGCGGCCGGGCAGCCCTGGGCGTTCCGCGGCCGATGCGGCGATGGCGCCGGCCAGCGATATAGACGGCGTTGCCCGGCACGGCGCCGATATCGGCGCCTATCAGCATTAGCGGCTGATGCGCCGGCCTGCCGGCTGCAATTGACTTAGATCAAGGCAGCGCCGCGCCGGCCTAATTATATCAGTTGCATGTTACGGGACCGGACCGCCAGGGATTTGCTGCTGCTGACGCTGGTGAAGGCCGCGGCGATTGTTGCGATCTATTATTTATGTTTCGCGGCCTATGACGGGCGGCCGGTCGACGCGGTTTCGCATTTGCTGGGGCCGGCCGAACCGCATTTGAACCAAGGACAATGAGATGGATGTTGTTTCGCTCTCGCGGCTGCAATTCGGACTGACCGCGCTGTATCATTTTCTGTTCGTGCCGCTGACGCTGGGGCTCGCCGTTCTGCTGGTGATCATGGAGGTGGTGTATGTGACCACCGGCAAAACCGTCTGGCGCGACATGGTGAAATTCTGGGGGGTGCTGTTTGGCATCAATTTCGTGATGGGGGTGGCGACCGGCATCACCATGGAATTTCAGTTCGGCACCAACTGGGCCTACTATTCGCATTATGTGGGCGATATTTTCGGCGCCCCGCTCGCCATCGAAGGGCTGATGGCATTCTTTCTGGAAGCCACCTTCGTTGGCATGTTCTTCTTCGGCTGGGACCGGCTGAGCAAGGTACAGCACCTGATCGTGACGGTGATGGTGGCGGTGGGGACCAATCTGTCGGCGCTGTGGATATTGATCGCCAATGGCTGGATGCAGCACCCGGTCGGGGCGAAATTCAGCATGGCGACGATGTCGATGCAGGTTTCGGATTTCTCCGCTGTGCTGATGAATGAGAACGCGCAGGACAAGTTCGTGCATACGGTGGCGGCCGGCTATGTCGTCGGTTCGATGTTCATGCTTTCGGTGTCGGCGATGTATCTGCTGATGGGCAAGCATCGGGCCATCGCCTTGCGCTCGATGACGGTGGCTGCGAGTTTCGGCCTGGCCTCCTCGCTGGCGGTGGTCAGCCTGGGCGATGCTTCGGGCTATACGATCGCGCATGACCAGCCGATGAAGATGGCGGCGATCGAAGGCATGTGGGAGACCGAACCGGCGCCGGCCAGCTTCAATGTGGTCGGCTTTCCGGATCAGGCCAAGCACGCGACCCGCGATGCGATTCACATCCCCTGGGCGCTGGGGCTGATTGCGACCCATTCGACCACGACGCCGATATTGGGCATTGACCAGCTGGTGCAGCAGAACGCCGTGCGGGTGGCCAGCGGCAAGC
>Ga0116231_10010986_pt1 | contig 14194 bp, 5 predicted proteins | sample S1TSphgellanicum_2_FD_89695 | JGI IMG/M metagenome (GOLD analysis project Ga0116231, IMG submission 89695) | Host-associated microbial communities from peat moss isolated from Minnesota, USA - S1T2_Fd - Sphagnum magellanicum MG | ecosystem: Host-associated > Plants > Peat moss > Unclassified... | reverse complement strand
ACTTAAAAGAAAAAAATTCAAGGCACTTTGAGTGCATGCTGAGCCATGCTATTGGCTGCATGAAATTTCTATTTCCAAAAAAAAACTGCTCATCACCATTTTTGGCCTGGGCTAATACCCCCATTATAAACTGGGGGTACTTATGTTTATTCATCTTTGTATTAATTAGATGGGGGTTGCACCCACAGCTTTTTCTCACAGTTTTTTTATAAAAATAATTGAATGGAGCCACATTGATTGGCCCATCACCAGTGTTTTTTTTTTCCTGGCCAGTTTTTGCAACTTGGCTAACCTTTTTCAAACCGTGAAAAAAGCCTGAAAATTTTGTGATTTTTAGGGGTTTTTTGTGTCATTTTTTCGAAGTAAAATAAGTAAATTAGCCACATCTAGACCTAGGCACTTCCTAAGTGGTCACTTGTAGCAGGACTTCTATAAAAAAGCTAAACCTCATCACTTAATAACTCGCTTTTTAATGCTAATTTAAGCGCTGAGGGTCCTAGCCAGTGGATCTACTTGAGGAATTTGAAAAGGAAACCCATCCATCACCAAGTTTACAAGAACATATGATACTATACCCCAATTTTAGAAGCCTACATATGCTTTACCTTTGACACTCCACCTTCCTGCTTTTTGCCCCATTTACACTTTATATACATGGAAGTTGAATTGTAGCCAAACAATAGGGGATAAAATTGAGGTGTTTGTTATTAGGAATATCTTGAGGAACGCTTTGGGAACCAGATAAAAACCCCTTCAAGAACTTGATGAAAACACATTGGGAACAAACCAAATAAACAAAAAATTCAAACAAAGTAAGGAGGTCCTTGCCACCAGTATTGATACAGGTAGATATTAGATACCAACACTGCTATGAATGAACTAGCACTCACCAACACACTATGAAGAATATGGATGATATGTAGACAAGAAAACACTTTTTCATTATGTTCCTGTCCCATAGCTAACCACGGTGGTTAACTCGATATGTACTCACCATTCACATGCATCTATACTTACCTAGTCACCATCAAGTGTCTTACCTACGTACCCTATATACATAGTAACCACTTATATTACCTACCTACTTATCTATGATACTTCCCTACTTACATAGGTTGTTGCCTAGGTAAATATGTGACCTGGTCGTAGGAGGCTTTTCATGACACTTTACCTTGGTAACTCAGTTGTGGTTCATCCATAGCTGAGTCATTACAGGTTTCCAATGGGATGATGCACTGGTGGGTTTTGGGTCACATAATCCCATTTTGACAATTGTTCAGCAGGTGCAAAGTGCCAACCCAGAGAGCTCTTTTGGTATAGCCAAAGTGGCAATCATCCAGAAAAAAAATTAGCCAAATTTGGCTATATACCAGATATGAAAGTTCTTAAGAAAAGCATACTTATATATTCTTACTACCCTACAGGATCTTTTCCTTAAATTCTGAGTGATTTGAGGGAAAATAATTTGATATGTGGGGAATTAACTTGGGCAATTTTTTCCATGAAACATCCTTTGCAAAGCTTGTTTCTCTAATTGATGTTTTGGAGCATCAGCTTTCATTTGTGTACTTATTATTCTCTTTGGTTTTGAGATTTTTTTTTTTAGAAAAAAAAAATCTTTTTGTGGCAACATAGTTGGGGGAACGACTTTCTGGTTCAGAGCTTAAGTTTGATTGGTTTTATTGAAAAGATGGAAATTTGATTGGGCAGGTTTATGATACACTTTGGTTTTATCTGGATGACATCATTCAGTCAAAGGATGATAAACATCACTTTACAAATTTTGTGGGTGTGTCAGTGTGGCACCTGCATGGTTCTACTCTCCCCATTCTGCTTAGAATGACAAAAGAAGTTTGTATTACATGTACTCCAATCGATCCTCATAAGTTTTGAACCTATTGACCTTGGGGGAGCATGGCAAAATAAGTATCAATGGCCTGGATCCATCAATTGCCATAAAACAACATCCTAATTTTATCAGCCTTAAATATGGCACGAAAATTAGTCAAATCTTGCAACAGAACCATGCTGCTGAACATGAATCAAACCTTGCAACAGAACCACACAGCTGCTAGATTGGGCCTCATACGTATACAAGTGCAAAGTTGGTAAGGGGGATGGTTAATTTCCTGGCATTCAGTCAATGACTTTGCAGTTCACAGCTTAAGTTCCAGAATTGGGTAGTAGTATTGTGATACTCTTGCTGTTATTTGAATGACATCACAGCTTGTGCTTGCTGGATAACTTCTTTCAATCTGGGACAAATATCCCTGCCAAGAAAGGATCGTGGAGCCCATGGAGCCCACATCACAGACTCGGAGACAGTAGGCCTACCCATCACCAGCCTGAGTGTCACACCAGCTCATTGCTTGTGCCAAAGTCCCAATTTTCTAAAAAACCATGCTGATGGTGATTGATAGTATCTGATCAGATTGTCCTCCTACTAAAGAAACCTTACCTTGTGAGGGAAGGCTTACCTTGCAGAATTGACAGTCCCAGGTACATTCTTACTTGGCAAAATTGTCCATCAGATTTCATGTTCAGATGGATTGGTTGCTAAATTATTCACTAAGTTGAAGGTTGTTCTCAACACCTATTACTTACAGATTGATTACTTATGCACATTGGATGCCACAAGAAGATCAAATATTGAAGATGTGCACATAAGACCGGAATGGGTTTCTAGGAGCAAGATTGGGTAGTTTGTTATTGGTAAATTGTGTTTTTCCGTTCTTCATTCAAATCTTTAAATATAATCAATTGAGGTTTTTTGGAGTTAAATTTCTTCCTGCAAATCCAAACAAATGCACATGCTACTAGGTGCTTGTACCTTCTAAACACATGTTCTGAAGTTCAATTTTCTACAGCAGAAAAACAAATCCAGAATAAAAACCATGTTAATTTCTGACTCAAGAACCATAGAACAGTATTCCATAAAACTACATTCCAGAAGAATACAAAGTGCGTTCCAATAATATGTTCAAGAAGTATGTATCATAAATGTTCCCTCCAAAATGCTCTAATTCTAAATTAGTAGCCAATATTCTAACCAATAATCTAACTAACAAGTCTATCACTCATTCCTACTAATTTGGCCAATTCCTTTGTACGTGATTGCCAATCCACCTACCTCACAAAATTGAGAAATAGAAAACCCTAGTTAGAACTCTAAACTTTAATGCTAAAATATCAATTCATCTATTTTGAATTGGAACTCTTAACATAAAATTTGATTATAAACTTGAAATGTTATCCCCCCCCCCCAACCACAAGCTCCCCCGCCACAAGCCCTGATTACATCTTACTCATCCACATGTGATGAGTCATGAATATACATGACTCATTGTCCTAAACAAGCATGAGTCATACAAGTAATAAACTAGCCTACTAAAACATTATTGGGATGGGTGACTTCACAAGAGTTACTACACTTGGGCAAATAACACATGGGCCCACTAATTAATTATAATTACATATCAATAGGTCCTAATACAAAATCATTGTATGTGTTCAAAAATAAAATACTGGAGGGAAACTAGTCTCAAACAATGTCTATAAATTGTTTCCAATTTTATGTAAATTATTCAATGTGTTAGGTGTAAGGCAAGGGATCCTTATGAAGGTTTCATAGGTTGGTTTTTAGATTTTAAAATATCTGTCACCCTTGATTTTATAAAAAAAAATTGAAAACTAAGACCCATTAGTTATGGGTCTAGAATGAAAATTCAAAAAATAAAACCCACTAACCATTTCTAAGGTTGTGTCGAAGTTTTTTAGACCACTAATTCCTTAGTTCATTAATTCTAAGCTTTCTAAAACCTATTGGTTCCAGGACCAAAGGTCGATTTTGAGCTTCAGGGTTTTAAAACCTAGACCTAATTCCAGGTCTAGACCCCATCTAGCCCCTACCCAAGACCCTGCCCAAAACCCTATGCATCGAAAAGCTCATGTCTGGTGTCTCTCATTTGTTTGATAGCAATGTCATTTGTTATGGTATAACCCACCAGACATTCCCTATGTAGGGACACACCCAGAGGAATGGGGTAGTTTAGAACTCATCTTGTTGCATGGCCATAACCAGTGTTTTTTTCTGGGTAATTTTTTGGGAAAGAGTTGGGACAAATGTACTTTTCTAGTGTAATTTTGGCTACATTTATGTTTTCCTGGCGAAATTTGCAACTTTGATGACATCTTGAAGTTGGTGGAAAAACAATGGCCCGATGATGACCAAAACTCACTTAAAGGGTTGGAAATTGTTAGAAGGATATAAAGAACCAGATTTTATAGCATTGAAGACATATTCACCATAATTTTTTTGGGTGGAAATTATGTACTTTGGAAATAAGAAAATTAGGAGAGCTGACCAGTTCTCTTTGTGGAGGGGGGAGGGTATCTCAGGTTAGAGATGCCCTAAAAATGAGCAAAGCAAAGCTTGCCAAAAACCAATATATCATTTACCCATTCAGAAACAAAGGTGACCCGTAAAGCCCAAGGGTGGGGATGTTCCCAAAATAAGGGGACTAAGAAGAGATGTAGGTGTGAGTTTGGTCCCACATTCATTCTGAGAATGTTCCCAATCCATGGGCTTTCTGCATTGTAAAACACAAGGCAACCATTATAATGAACCTAAACATATGTAGAGGGCTCTTACACCTACTCCTTAAGAGCAAGATGGTTCTTACAGTACTTGGACGGATCTTACACCTACCACCTAGTACTCCAATTCATACTCCTATTGTTGGTCCCTGCTGGAACCTGACATAGGATCTGGTAAAAAAATTTAAATACCTCTTTTTTTTCTGCCAAAACTATGCAATCACAAATCCTTAAAACACTCTTTTTTTGCATTTCTGCAAAACATTAGGGAAAAAAAACAGTGGTACAAATTTGGCAGTGCCATTTTCCCCATGAGAAATGGCATTGTGTGTGAATCAGTGTTGGGCGGGTATCAGATTCAGTTTTCACAATATAACTTACAAAGGGCTCTGATTTTCACTTTTTTTTTAATTTTATTTATACACTGAGACAGGGTATCAATATGTTTTTTAAAAAATTGTGTCAGTTCTCACAAACTGGTTATTACTTTTCTTTTTCAAATAAAAAATCGTAACCAAATTTACAAAAAAATTATTGATTTTTAAAAAAATTCTTAAAAATCATAAGCAATAGAGTTATCTGTCAAGCAAGGAATGCATAGCACCAGAACCTGAGTTTGGTCATACACGAAGGGGAGGGCAGGGGGGGGGGGAATTCAGAAAACTATCAATTTTTGTGATAAACTGAATTTCATCTTGTCTTTCATTTTCTTGAGCACCTCCGCTGTTGTAACATATATTTTCATTGCTCCTACTTGTACAATTATTACAATCATTCTTGAACATTGTGCATTAAACATGTACACAATACTCAAAAAACATGACTTGGGTTAGTGGGTTTTATCTCACCCAGGTCTCAATATTTTTAATTTTTTCCCTTGAGCCAATTCTCGCCATCCAGTTCTCAATTGTCTAATGATAAGTTTTCAATCAGGGTATCATTCAAAATGATAACTTCGAATATTCATATGATGATACTCGAATAATACAAAAGTGAGATCTGAAAATATTTTTGATACCCACCTAACACTGTTGTGAATGTGTGTTATTAAGGATGATGGGTTTAGTCCACAGACATGCCATTGAAAAAAAGGTTTCTAGCCCAATCATTTTGGATATGAAACTTTGTATTCTATCCATGTAGTAGTTGGTTCTAGCTTGTAATTGACAATTTTTCTATTTTGCTCACGTTAGATGTACCCTGATTTCTCAGAGCCTTGACTTTGATGATCATATCTTACTTTATTCACCTATTTAGAAACGAGGCATATAAAAAATAAGTTGGTGTTCATAAACATCATTCATTTGTTGATAGATGTGTCAAATGAAGACATCCAAATCAAGTTGGGTAATTTATTATTTTACTTGAAGAATCAAATTTTGGGTCATGCAGACACATATGTATTTGGAGTTTTTTAACATATCGATGTGCAACATGCTAAATCAAATAGATCATGTTCCCAAGCATAAAATGATCACTAGGTTTTGATGGTAGGTGCTTCAAACAGGGAATTTGTCTTGGTCAAAAATCTTAGAAAGGTGAAAATGGATGGGGAAAAGGTGATAAACAATTTCCTATTGCGGAAATCCATGGGGTAATTTTGCATCCTATCAACAATGTATCAAATGTTTATGTATCATTACATGATCATGACAAGATTTTATTGTCATCTATGTAACTATGGTGAAATCATAGAACTTAGGTGCCCCATTTCATATCATTATGCATTTTTTTTAAGTTCAAAAGCAACTAGGGTGTGCACTTGTTTGCTCTTTTTTTTCCATTTTTAGTACAAATTGATTGTGTTCTTGAAAAAATTTGTTTTCATTTTTGAAATTTGGGTCAAGGATTTTGTTTGCAAACTTAGTGAGTTTCTTACATGTTGGACACTTAAGGAATTAGGAAAAAGAGAGGAATTAATGTTTCTATAGAGGATTTTTTTTAATTCTCTTGAGTGCCCCCTTTATTTCCCCCTCCCTCTTCTCTCCTTGCCTCTTTCACTATACATTTTTCTTTTTCAACAACAATTTCCAATAAAAACCAATTTTGAGTAGGAACAATTTCAACACTATTTTTTTTTTAAAGTCAAACAATGATAAACATATGAAGGTGAATGATGTTGCTAGTAGAATGTTGTCACATTCATTGTTAGTTTTTTAAAGCAATTTCACCGCTAAGTATGTAAGCTGATCCATCATCTCAAGGGTATTAGTTAAAGAGGTTGAAAGTAAGTTTTTAAAAAACAACTTAAATTTAAGAGATTTCATTTCTTTCTTCCTAGGAGTAAGTTGCACAAAAAACTTCTTTAAAAAAAATTTGTCATTGTGAAATTTCCATGAGCTTTAAATTTCAACCAAAAAAATGCATTTGGGTAATTTTGTGCACATGGCAACAACCCAAATTCAAGTTCACAACCATGATAAGAAAGAAAGAAAAGGCTTTGATAATCTCATGTACATTAATTTTGAATTCAATTTTGGAATAGGCCTTAAATTTGAAGTGCCAATGGGCCCTTCACATGTAAAAGATTGTCACCAAATATCATGTTGTTCACAATTTATAAACAATTCAAAAGTTTGCCAATGACAACTAAAGTTTAATTTTATTTCAATAGTTTTGTTTTGTTATGTTTGTTTCAAGTGCAATTGATAGGAAATCTAAACATCATTGACAACTATGTATTTTTCACAATTTGAACTTATATTGGAACTACCAACCAAATATAAAGTAACAATAGGTTGTGTGATTTCCTACAATAATCAAATCAAAGAAAAAATTGTAACAAATCTTATTGTAAGATTTTTACCTATGAGTTTAATTACTTGCTACATGTTCACACATGCATCGACAATTTTGAAAGTTTGTTACTACCTTATATGAATAGTTTTTTAATTCAAATTTTTATTGTATTAATGTAATTGAATGTATCAAAAAATTGATATATTGAAATTTATAATAATCATATGGAAAAAAAAAATTATGATCAATTGTGTTGCATATAAATTGATTATTTATGTTGTGTGAACTTATTTTCAATCTTTTTCATTTTAAATCTTTGTGGTACACCTGCAAACCTTATAAAAAAATGTTCTCTAACACTTTGTTTGGATAAAAGGTTAATGTATAATTGATTATACATATTTAGTTTTTTAACCTTTTAATGCAATTTTAAATTTCAAATAATGCATTATGCCAAAATGTGGCATCCATGACTAAGACATATTATGACTAGTGTATATCATGCAATACCACATCGGCACTTACACATATCATTATCAAGACACATGTAAATCAAATAACATGATACCCAAAACAGTGCATCAACCCAAATCAAAATAACTCACCTACAAACAATAGAATGTAAAATTTGAAGTCCAAAACATAGAAAACATGAAACCACACAAGATGTGTAAATGAAAAATTATGAAAACATTAAAAAAAACTACAAAATAGATTAACACAATGTCTTGAAACCTCAAATCATCAAAAGTGATTTGAGATTACACAACAAGGATTTATATCCCAAACACAATAAAATTTGAACAAATTCACACTTGAACCAGTTCACAACTAAATTATATTAACTTAATTAATTAGGATTAAGCTTAATTAAATTAAATTAAATCTAATAGTAAATAATAACTCTTAATAAATGTTGTGCATTACCGCATTGGCGCCTACACATATCATTATCAACACACACATAAATCAAATAACACCACGATATCCAAAATAACGCATCAACCCAAATCGCCCCCCATTTAGGGCTAAGGTCCCTCTAAACCAAATAGCAACATAAGAAGTCCCCTATGTGAAATCCACCATGAATGGACACTTTGGTTTTAAGGTGAAAGAACCAATAGAATTAATGCAAATGTGAGCCCAATCATTAATCACCTAATTTCAATCGTCCTAATACTTCAACCAAATGTGTAACATGCATTGGAAGAAAGTTAAAAGGACTCCTTATTATCAAGCCATAAAAATAAGTACTTAGGTCAATTGAGTGCATTATGGGCAAAACCATTTGTCAATTGATACTTCCAACAAAGGTGGTGTGAGGCATCCCATGTGCCATCCCTTGGAACATAAATCACAAATCAACATGGTGGTATCCCTCGTGGCTTGCTTACACAACATACAACAAAATTTGACAAAAATAACTACCAAATAAAGGTCAATATGACCATCCACATGAAGAAGATGACATGGCGCACAATTATGCACATGGTCTTTCCATGTTTGACCATTTCAACCCTCCAACAACAACGTTCCAAAAAAAAACTCTTCCAGACCTTCAAAATGATACATCCTACAATGACATCCAAGGTAGTTTATGCAATTTACTACAAGTATACAAAATTTCCTAGCTCAAACCTATAAACCTAAAGTCAATAACCACCTCCATGTATAATAACATATCAAAAAAATCTCAATGTTGAACAATTGCCAAATTTTCCATTGCCATAGGCATCACACGTTGAAATAAAAAATTTCAATGCTTGAAGCCACATTGAAGGATCATCCAAACTTGCCAATGCCATAACATCACATTGAATAAAAGCTGGTAGTTTGGGATGATGATTGAATAAAAGAAAATATGGTGAAAATGATGTGAGGGAAGCCTATTGTTTAAACTTATATCTCATGGTTAACCATGGTAACTATAATTCCCAATCTAGGCTAGTATGACCCTTTTGGAAACCATACTTATGTAATCTTCATTTCACTGGTTGCACCATTTGCTCAACTAACATGTCTACTTCAAAATGGTTTCATGAAGTAATTTGATGATCAATCAATGCCTTCTCACACAACTCTTGGAAATCCCCACAGAATTGTAATTTGGTCAATATGAATCTTGGTTAGAGCCTCAAACCTACTGAGCATTCTATCCAAAATGCATATGCAACTCCCTCACTGTTATGATCTAGCAATGACACCAACTCCAACCACTTCGAAAAATGCTCGATCATAACCAAAACATATCGATTACATTGAGGTGTCACACTCAATGGGCCGACAAAATCCAAACTCAATCCATTGATAACCTAGCCCCGTAATTAGTAAGGGTTATAAATGGGGGGTAGGTGCATTGCATGATGCATGAACTTGGTCACACACCATACATTGAGAAACAAATTGCTAAACTTATAATTGCATCCCTCACCACCAATATTGTGTCTTAGAGTAAATTATATGTGTGTCAAATCCCAAAATGACCCAACTCCCCATGAACATGTTGTATAAGGCCTTAATGTTGTTTTGGGCGAAACACTATTTATACTCATCCATCTATCCACACCCATAGTAAGGAATTACCTTCCCATTTAAATTGTTTAACCCAATGCACACATGGTTTCATTCCTTGGGTGTCAATCCAACTAGAATTTCACCTACTTGTAAATATGCAATAATAGGTGCATCCTCATGGATGTCTAGGGCACCATTACCCTCTAATTCAATATCTTGATCATCATGTGAATCCCCATTGTCCATGCCACTATGGGGTACATCTCCAAAATGCCCCAACATGGTGTGCAAGTATGCAAAGGCATGCCATCTTGGTATTGCCTCCAAATCAATATCCCCATGTTAATGAGCCTGACGCACCCCCAGCTCCTTGATGGACTCAGCTACAAGTCCAAAAAAGAAGACAACAAAAAGAAAAAGAATTAAAAGGTGTTCCCTGGTTCGCAGCACTTCGAAGGTAGAGGGGCATGCTGGAGTTTCGAGATGGGACTTGGAAGATTGACAAGCAAGTTACTTACTCACATGGACCTGCACAAACTAAACAATAGGTTAGTTAATGCATAATTGGAACACCTTTCGTTTATGGATGAGCCACAGGCAAACACGAACTCACATGATTCACCACGGCCCGGACTTGGGGGAAGCCACCACCTTCCCCCTTATAATATACTCTATGCTTGGCCATGGGGCCAGCACCCAAATGGCATTTTGTCCCGAAACTCCCAAGTGGGAGTCACGAAATTCTTGAAATTGGGATTCTTGCAACTTTGGAGGCCCATAACTTTGTGTGCAAACCTCCAATTGAAGTGAGGTTTAAAATAAAGTTGTATCCCTCGTTGAGAGTTTTCCAATGGTATGTTGCACGACACCTGCACGCAAGGAAATTGGGGCAATTCCTGATTTTTAATGGTCGGAAGTCAAATTACCAATTAAACTTTTGGCCCTTCTTTTGGCCATAACTTGTGTTTTAAGTGTCCAAATGGGTCATGCAAGCCCATTTTAGACATTTAAGTTCTAAAAGTTGTCTAATGATATAAGGAACGTCTCAATCCAATGAATTTTGACCCTTGCAATCACCCTCTGAAGATTCGGGAATCCATTGGGACTCCAATTCCCAAAGTGGGAGTTCATTTGGGAGTGTGGGGGTTCATTCCCTCCCACTCTCTTACACTCCCAAGAGCATGAAATGTGACTCCTGAGCTCACTCTTGGCTCGCACCTTTACAAACCTTTGCCTTGATCGTGAGCCCAAGGCTAGGGTTGCCACAAAACCCTAGTTGTGTCTTCCTCTCTATTACTTGGATTCCAACTCAATCCATCAGCATTTCAATTAACCCTACTAGCCTTATGAATAATGTCAAATCCATACTCTTGTAGGATAAGCGTTCAAGACGTTAACTTTCCTATTAGTCGATCTGATTCCATCAAGAATTTCAAAAGTTAGTGGTATGTAACCAAAATGAATGGGCTACCATAAAGATAACACTATAATGAAAAAATTGCCCAAACAATTGTGAGTTGTTCCCCCTCATATGAGTTATACTTGGCCTTTGTCTTGTTGTTAGACCAACTTGCATATGCGACCATAAACTTCGACCATTGTTGTCAAATTAGGTAAGCACGGCTCCGAACCCTGAAGTATTCTAGTCAATATGTAACTAAAAGGGTTGTCTTGATATGGGTTATCACAAAATGGGAATTGATGAAAGGTTAACCTTCAACTCATGAAAGGCATGCTCTCGTGTTTCACCCCAAATGTACTCATGATCAAGTTGTGTCAATTTGGTCAAAGGTTTAGTTATGTAACTAAATCTTTTGAGAAATCATTGGTAATAATTACACTTGAGTTTATAAAATATCATAATTGACTAGCATCCGTTGGTTGGGGACTTGTGAAATGGCCTCAACTTTGGCCTTTTGAACCCCCAATCCATTCGGATAAATCATGCAACAACCAAAGTATTCCACTTAAGTTTGAAAAAACTAGCACTTGATTAGATGAAACTTAAGATTATGATCCTTAAGTCTTCCAAACACGTCCAAGGTAGATGATGCATATGGTCTTCCAAGGTCAAATTAAAGATGATAATGTCATCAATGTAACATTTGGCAAAACTGCAACATTCTAACACTCGATCCATCACCTCTTGAAATTTTACAAGGGTGTTTTTCAAACCAAATGGCAAAAATTGCCATTGGTATAAACAATCTTTCCCATGAATCCCCCAAAATGTTGTTTTGACCTTGTTAATGGTAATTGATGGTAACCAAATTGTAGGTCCAAAGTTCTAAACACCTTAACCTATCCAAGGGAATAAAAAATCTTTGTTGGCAAGGGCATGGCATACTTGTTTGAATGAATCCATTTATTCATTAAATGATAATCCCCACACATGCAACGTTTAGTTTAATTGCCAAAAATATCTTTCTTAGCCGACATAACTATTGCTAAAACATACTCACCCCTAGATAATTTTACCAATCTAACATCTAACAATTCTATTGTTCAAGCTTGAACCAAGGCCCTCTCCACTTCACTAAGCCCGTAAGCTTGTTTGAAAATTAGATGATCATTCTCCAATATGATACGGACCTCTTGTCCTTTTAATTGTCCCAAATCCTTCAAACTAAAAACAAAACAATTAACATAGTCCTACAATAATTGTTGCACTTCCTAAGCCTCATCTCTTGTAACCGTTGGACCAATATTTGGTTCCCAAGTCTTTGTAATAATCTATACCTTGGGTTGGAGTGACAAAGTATCCACATTACCCTAGGTTGAGGATGACAACTATGATTGTTACACAGAATGTGAAACACCCTTGGAATGTTTTGGTGCACAGTCATCATAAAACTCCTTCCCAACATTGACATGCAAAATGATCCCATAATTGCAAAGGATGTCTACCCCTTTGCACCGACATTAATGTCATAAATGTGGTTGCAATAACAAAAATAAGGGAGGGGGTGGGTGGGGAAAATTAGGTGAACCATGTCTATTCAACCAAACACAAATTGAATATCCATGTGAAGTAGTTAAGATCCATAACCTACTTCAATATATTTCTACAAGCTCCATTGGAAAGACCAAACATAGTTATAGTGCCAATGTGAAAACCCACATTTCATTCCTTCTCATTAACATTGGGTTCCTCCAAATGTGAAGAATGGGAGTCCCAAATCATCCAAGGTCTTCCATCTTGGAAGGCATGAAAACATGGGAAACTCAAAATGGTGAAAATGGTTGTTCATAGAAGCCCCACCTTGTTGACCACATCTAAAGGTTGGTCATCATAATGAATAACACATGAATGTCATCCTAGATCCAATATATCATCCACCAAACACATAGGTGACCTTAGAATGAACCGATATGTGCTATGAAATACTTCTAATTAATCCACATCCATTGGAATCAATGGGAACATGAACTAATTGATGCAGCATCCACTTGCACTTACTCTTCAATCCAAGTTTGAATTTGTTGCCATCCCGCCAATACAATTGGTCAAGAATCCTCAAGAGGTGGGACATTCTCCAATATGTATGCACATAGGTGCATTTGTGTGGTTTGTAAATATTGTAGCACATGGATCAACTCTTAGAAAAGTTCTAATCTGGGGTTTAAAAGGCCATGACTTGTGTTAACTTAAGAAAAACCTTGACACAACCATCCTAAAATAACCAAATCAATTGGCCCAATGGAATCCAAATCTTGTAACCCCAACAATGTGATATTGTTTAGCAAAGAATAATGGTATCCTTGAATTGCTACTATGGGCAATAAATGAGCATAACAACACATCTTAGGTTTTACAAATAGTTAATAAAACGATCATTATCTTTTTTTTTATTACAATTGTAACTACAAGTTCATGTTAATGATTACGTAATTGTAAAGGACATTGTGGTGCCATGTGGCATTATGGTTTTGTGACTAGGTAGATGCAAGCTACAATGGTTCAATATCAACAAAAATTACAGTCCATACAAGATTTTTTTAAATGATTCAAATGGACATGGTTGTTACTTTAAAAAATATTATTATTCTAATATTTAACTAATACATGTTCAATCACCTACAAACCTTCCCAAATCTATGTGAAAACTTGTATTTAATATAGTTAATGTCGTTTTTTAATTTGGAAGTCCTAAAAGGAAAACCCATAAAGTTCATAAAAATAATGCCCCATCTAATTTTTTTGAAAACATATGTTTTGGGGACAAAAAAAATTGAAAAACAAAAAAAAAAAAAACTCATATGGACTTATGAAAATATGGTAAAATTTTAACCATTCAAAAGTCCTTAACTATTAAATTTTTATATTTTTAAAAAAAAATATATT